>OBXV01000074.1_pt1 | contig 144931 bp, 139 predicted proteins | sample 1495451 | NCBI WGS metagenome assembly OBXV01 (sample SAMEA2580178, study PRJEB22360) | human gut metagenome | biome: human gut; feature: human-associated habitat; material: faeces | place: Denmark | collected 2008/2010 | reverse complement strand
AGGAAGATATGTTTTTCTCATAGCGATCATCCTTTCTTTGATAACACTATTTTACTATACATCATCTCAAAAATATATAGCAGAAATTTAATTTATTCTATACTAGTATTTTTATCACAATAATCATATAGCAACAGATGAGTCAACTATATTTTTCAGCCAATCAATTATAATTCTTTCGGGTCATCAACACTACATCTTCTACACATGTAAGAAGCCACAATAATGCGGTACTAACTCGAACAGCTTTTAAAATCTTTCGGTTCTTATCTTTTTCCGGAATCTGCATCGCCGTTATCATTAGCATAAGTGCCTGTATCTTATTTGCATGTACCGCTTGTCTTCGCTCCATAAGATCCATTTTCATTTCTATATTTGACTTCATTCGTTGAATCCTCCTCTTAAAAATCAAACTCATCCAGATCCAATCCTGCTTCTTCCAACACTTCTCTTCTTTCATCCGGATCCATAAATTCCAACTCATCATAATCAAGTCCGGCATCGGCAAAAGTATCGATCTCATCGTCGTCATCAAAGATATTTTTTTCATCATCCTTCATCATTTCGTCCATGAACTGAAACTGTGCAGCACGTTCCCAGCTCTCCAATTTCCCGTCTCTGTTAAAATCAAACATCTTATCAAATCCAAACATGATTTTTCCTCCCTCAGATTTCTTTATTCTTCAACTTCTGTTTCAGCTTTCTTAATCTTCTTTTGATTATCCAAAAGGCTCTTCTTGCTGATGCTGCAGATTGTTCCATGATCTGTGACAAGCACTACTTTTGCTTTTGCTTTCTTCCCGATTTTGTCATAGATTCTTCCGGCACTCTTGGAATCTCCAAGTACTGTATAAGAACTGTTTGCTACATATCCGATCTTTCCCAGACCTTCATAAAGTACTTTAATTGCTTCCTTGTCATATTCATTGTCTGGTTCTTTTTCTAATCGGATTTTCATTCCTTTTTTCAGAAATTCTTTTCCAAAATAATGGTTTGTTCCTGTCAATGTAAAATAAATCTTACTCATTGTCCTTCCTCCTCTTAATCTTCCATAAACTCGAAATATTCCTGCTCACTGGCGAATAAAATGTATTTGCCTTCTACATATCCCATATATCCGTTGCTTGTGTCATAACCTTTCATCTGCCAGTCCTCCTTGGATTTTTCTTCTTTTTTGATGTTATCATCTTACAATAAATGGCTGTGCAAAAATCCCGACATCCAACCGGTGCTATAGCTAATTAAAGGCCTAATTAAAGGCCCCTTAATTGCATTTTCAAACGCTTTAATTGCTAAACTTCCCGGATCATTTTTGTATTTAATAACTGAGAGATAGAGAATAGCAAGGACAGGAAGTGGTTACCCACCTTCCGGACATTCGTCTCAAAACAGGGACCCTCCCCAGTTTTGTTAAACTCGCTTCGCTCGTAATATACAGAAAGGAGCTGCTTATGGCTGAAAGAAAAAGAGAAATTCAAGTTAAATTCTGGGTTACACCAGAAGAAAAAAAGATGATTCGCAAGAAAATGATTTTATCAAGAACCGCAAACATGGGAGCCTATCTTCGTAAGATGGCAATCGACGGAATCATCGTAAATACTGATACAACGTACCTTGAGAAACAGTTTTTTGAAATGCATAAGATTGGTGTAAATGTAAATCAGCTGGCAAGACTTGCCAATGCTACCGGTTCCGTTACACCGGAAGAAATGAAAGAATTGAAGGGAATGATAAAAGAAATATGGCATATATTAAGATCTTCGGCATCAAATCTACAGTAAAGAAAGCTGTAGATTATATCACCAATCCGGCTAAGACCGACGAGCAGAATCTGGTTTCTTCTTATGGATGTTCACCGGAAACTGCGGATCTGGAATTTGCTATGACTGCAAAGCTTGGAAAGGATAATGTAATGGAGAAAGGTGACAACCTGGCCTGGCATATGATTATTTCTTTTAAGCCAGGTGAGATTACGGATCCGCATATTGCTCATGAAGTAGCAACTAAGATTGCGGATGCGACACTTAAAGGCAAGCATGAATATGTTCTTTCTACCCCTGTAGATAAAGATCACGTACATTGCCATCTGATTTTTAATGCTACGAATTTTGTTGATTACCACAAATATGTTTCAAACAAACGTAATTATCATAAAATCTGCAAGCTTAGCAATCGTATCTGCCAGGAATATGGTCTGGAGGAATCTATGCCTACCGGCCAGAAAGCAAAATCTTATAAAGAAAACATGGAATATAAACGGGGCAACAGCTGGAAGGCTAAACTGAAATATAACGTAGATCGTGCCATCTGGTCTTCCGTATCTTTTGATGAGTTTCTGATGAAAATGACAGAGTCCGGATATGAAATCAGAAAAGGAAAATACCTGGCCTTTCGTGCTCCAGAGCAAAAACATTTTACTAATGTCAAAACATTAGGGGCCTATTATGCCGAAGACAGCATCTTAAGACGTTTGGAAAAGAACCGCCACAAGGTCCGCATTCCACAGAACGCTTCTTTCAAGGTAAGAACATTCGTACAGATGACTTCCTATGTGGCTGACGGCAATCGAACTGGTTTTGATCAATGGGCAAAGAAAAATAATCTGAGGGAAGCTGCCAAAACTTTCAACTACCTTTCGCAACACAATCTTCTAAACTACGAAGACTTCCAAAATCATGTTGCAGATTTGGAGGCTTCTATTCATGCTGCCGACAATAACATTCAGCAAGTGCAACAGGCACTTCAAAATCAGAAAGTAATTCAGAAACATTGTGAAATCTACCGTGCCTGTCGTGATGTCATTCTTGCTGAGAAAGATGCTCCAGATAGATTACTCTATCGAAAACAGTACAAAGCAGAATATCAGCTGCATGAAACCACTTTGAAAGAACTGGCGGAGTTTGGTATTCACAAACTGCCTTCAGCTGAAAAACTACAGCGCCAACAGATGGAACTGGAAAAAGAACTGTCCTCAGCCAAAAAAGAAAAGCAGGATCTCCAAAAGCAACAGAAGACCCTGCATATAATTGAAAATAATTTTGATACTATGATCCGCGAAGCTGGTATCAAGGTTCCGGAGAAAGCACCATCACTTCTGCATTAACCGGATCGATCAGAGCCTCTTTCTTAGCCTGAAAGTATTCCCGGTTGGTGCAGTCCTTAAGCTGAGCTGCAAGATCTGTAAGGAGCCCTAACATTTCCGGATCTTCACCGGTACTTTTCAGTTCTTCTATAGATTTTTGCACCTCGTGAATAACTTTTGTCTTTCCGCCCTCATAACAATTCAGGATCATTTTCTGTTCTTCTGTAAATCGCATCACGCTAATTCAACTCCTCTCTGTGGATTATCTTTTCCCGGCTTTTTTGCGAGTTCATTTTTCTTTTCCTGTAACCTGGCATGGATGGATTTCTTTGAAACCTCATCAATCGTTTTTTCTTTTGCAGGTTTTGTCGGTATGACAGCTTTGCTTTCCTTTCCGGATGAAACTTCTTTTGTTCCTTCTTCCAAAATATCAATGCTGCCTCTTTCTTCCAGACTAAGGTACTGTTGCAGATAAGGCAGCACATGTTCCTGCGTATCATGAAGCTCTGCTACATAGTTCTGAAAAGACTCTGCTCCCTGTGCCTTTTTATAATCAAGCCAGGTCTGACTGTTCAGATGTTCCTCCACTTCCTTCTGCAGGTTTTCAAGAATTCCTCCATGACCTTCGCTGATAAATGCCGTACCGGCTACCATCTTCATCTCTTCAGCTTCAAAATAAATGATTTCATAAGACACAATCCATACTCTGGTATCTCCTGGTTGATCGCTATTGAAAGCTGCCTGGCTTTTATCTGATTCACGAAATGCTTCATCCGCTTCTGTCAGAGAAAACATGCTGCCTTCTTTTATATTCGGATCCTGACTGAACCGAATTTTTACCATTGGTTGAATTTCGTCTGTAAGCTCAGGTGTGTATTCTCGCAGTCTATCCCTTAGAGCTTCTGCCCGTGATGCCAGTTCTTTGCTTTCTTCTTTTACATCTTTCAGAAAAGACGCATATTCCTGCATGCCAAGTCCTGTCAGAAGATTATATTTAATCTCAGTCAATGCAGTTTCCGGACTTTCCACCTGATCCATAAAATCATATGCATCGAATTCATTTGCCAAATCAAGCAATACTCCCGCAAGTTCATCTGCTGTCATATGCTCCGGATAAATACTTTCTTTTATCTCAACCGGTGGCACAAACCGATACTCTGGAAAGGCTTCTCGAATCCGTTCCAAACCAAAGGATATTACCTATAGTTCTCATGACAACACATCCCCCTTATCCAATGTCTAATATCTTACAGATCTCAATATCCATAACGAACTCTTCATTTACAACACCTAACAAGTTCTTCCACACTCTTAAAATTCAGTCTTTCATTCATCTTGCTTGCCTTACCTGCCATTTCCTAATACCTCCTGAGTTAATTCTTTATAGGCATTTGATACCTTGCAATTGATACAGTGACCATAGATACTGATTCCCTCTGCACTGGCTTCCGCAGCCTTCACAGATACCGGAATCACGCTCTCAAATATCGGTATACTGGTTCCGTATGTTTCTCTGACTTTACTTGAAATATCCTTTGCATAATTGGTTCTGAAATCCACTATTGTAAGAAGGATTCCTTCAATCATCAGTCGTCTGTTCAGTCTTCTCTTTACCATAGAAATGGTCTTAATCAGCTGCTGAAGACCTTTAACTGGCAGATATGCAGCCTGAACCGGGAGCAGCACCGAATCTGCAGCTACCAACGCATTGATCGTCAGTGTTCCAAGAGATGGCATGCAGTCGATCAGAATATAATCGTATCGTTTTCTCTGTCTTTCTTTCTTTTTCCAGAAGTTCTATGATTTCTTCTTTCATCTGTTCTGTGCTGTAATACTTTGGAAAGTATTTATACATCTGAGAATTCTTAAAAATCACTCTGCTCATATCCGTCTTCTTGATCTCGTTTAAAATTTCGTTGATCTTCTGCGGACTCAGCTGTTTTTCCTGACTCAGTGCTTTCATGCGTTTTGCCTGTGATACAGAAGGAACCGACAGCGTATATTCAATACCATCTGCTACCCATCCCTGTTCTATAATTGACAAAAAGGAAAGTTCCACTGCCGGATTAAATGAGATTTTTCCTTCATCCAGCATATCCAGTAATTCCGGAATCAAAGACGTTAAACGAATGTACCGGAGCACCTGCCTTGAGCTTTCACCCGTTTCCTGACCAATCAGATCTATGGTCTTGGTTCCTTTCAGTGCTTCCAACAGACCTTCCTGTGTCTTTCGTCTCTTCCCGGTTTTACGCTTCATAGCTTCATTCTTCATGGAATACGCAAATGCTTTCTCACTGAACAGAATCTTTTCCCTGTGAAGGTTCGAATCCACCATGGATATGATCAAATCATCCTCTTTCATATACCGGATAATCACCGGCACCTGTGTATATCCAAGTCTTTCTGCACAGTATTTTCTACGATGACCGGAGATGATCCGATAGAATCCTTCCGTTGTCGGCATTACGATCAGCGGATTCATAATTCCGTATCTCTCAATGCTTTCCATGAGCCGTGCCATTACTTCATCCTCTTTTACCTTGAACGGATGATTCTCGAATGGCCTAGATGCTCCAGACCGATCTCTACAACCTTCTCAACAGCAGGATTGAATAGTCGGTGTTCATCGTCTGATCTGCTTTTCGCATTCTTTTTGCAATTCATTAGAAATCCCTCCTTTTTCAGCTATTCATTTGCAAGCCAAAGCGGACAAGTCCACTTCAAATCCCCTGAATCCATCAATCTTTGAAGGACTTGTTTCGCTTTGCGCGCCAGATGCAGTCTGCTTTAGCAGACATATTCCTCATGCATCTGGTCGCATCCTCGCGGAGCGTTTTTTATGTAATAGGAACATTACGAAGTAATTTTCTATTACATAAAAAAACTCATCCACAAGACCATAAACAGATCTGTGAATGAGTATTTTCATTCAAAAATTTATATAGAGTTACAAAAGCAATGATTTTTGCCAAGAAAATGCCGGCTTTGACTGTAATTTACTCTACTTAACGCTAACCGTATCGGCGAAAACAATGTCGTCGCCATAATCTCTTAGAAAAAATTATTTTTTTATTTTAGAAATGGGCCCGTTTTTGTTGGAAAATCAGCTTTGCCTATTTCGCCCATTCGTTTGCAATTCCGCTGAAAAAGGAAGCGTTTTTCATGCGTTTCCAATAAAAAACGGAATGATTTGGCGATTTCTGCTAATCATTCCGCAACGTCCCGTGCGGGAATCGAACCCACATCTAGTGCTTAGGAGAGCGAATAGGTAGTGTCAATTCCAGACAAGAACTATCATTATAAGCCCTTTAAAGTCACGGCTTTTTTCTACTTCCGAGTCAAATCAAGTCAATTCCTGTACCCCACATATATGCCTTAGATAAGACCTGTTTATTAGCAGAATATTTGCATCAGCTAATACTTGGGGAATACCTTCGTGTCACCACCATTATGAAAAATATGGCTACCATCGTTCAAGCATTCGAGAATGATAAACAATATGAAATTGAATTGATTTCTACATATATAATACCGTACTTTAGACTGGTTGTCTACGGTGTTTTGACTACTGATAATGTAAATTTTTTATGCCAACATTTTTCCTTCTAAATAGGAACATCGCAAGTAATCCGGATTCGTATAATATACATTAGAATTAAAATCAGAAATTTCATCCGTAATAAATGATGAAAAAATATCATCTTTCTGTTTGTCCGTCATGAATAGATTCACGCTTTTCAAATGTAACTCCCATGATATATTACTTGTAGTGACATCCAAAACATTAGTAAAGTTATATTTTTCAGGCATTTACCTGATCTAAACATACTCTCCTGCAATATCAACATATTCCAACATATTATGAACAATATCACCTGTATTGAGAATTTCTATTTCAAAATCTTCTTCTCCAAAATCCATAATATGTCTTAAATTTATTGTCAAGTCTTTTGATTTACCTATAGAAAGAATCCATTTTGCACAATCATCTCCACATACAGACGCATTAAACACTTTTCCAGATTGGTCAAATGCCATCAGCATCAATGTCTTTACAGAACCTGACAGTTCTTTTGTGGAAATCGTTCCTAATACTGGACTTTGTATCAGATGAGAACTTATCACTTCTGACTTATCTACAGCTTTAATTATTCTGATTGATAATTCGTTTGTAATCCATTCATCCTCATATCGATTATCGAAATAAGTCGGAGGATGATAAATCGCATTCTCCATATTTCCTAAATATATTTTTAACATAGTGATCTCCTGCTACTTATAGTACATGCATATTCTCCAAGCTACTCATTTGTCCCATATATCCGATATAATTCATGGTAACTTTGCTTCAATGTTCCATACTTCCCGGATGTCCGGATCCCATAAATTTCTTCCACACTATATGGTAAAGCTGGCAAGGATTCTCTCGTTACAATCACATAATAATTATCTGTTTTCTGAATTTCTCTAGCAAACTCCTCAGTCTTGATAAAATCATTTCCCTCATCAATAAATACGATACTGTCCGTAATCTCCGCCAGTTGTCCTTTCCACAAAGCACCTTCCAGCACATAACATTTCTTATCGCATGTCAAATCTACCGGACTTCCTGTTGGATTGTTCACATATTCCTGAATTATATCTACAAGAGTAGTTTTTCCCGTAGCGCTGTCCCCGCGAATGATCGTTAAATTTTTCCGAATTTCAAAATCATATTTTAAGCGTTTTGTTGATACAATAACTCTATGTTTCCCTCTCATCGTACCACCCCTCCATTAGACAAATTCTCCTGCAATCGGTACCAGTTCTTTCATAGAATGAACAATTTCATTAGTATTCAAAATACGAATTTCAAAAGGTTCCTTACCGAAATCCATCAGATGCCTCAGATTTACAGTCCTGTCTTCCGATTCTGCAATTTTAAGCAGCCATTTCGCACAGTTATCTCCACAGGTTGATACGTTGAAAATTTTATCTTTATTAAACTTAAAAAGGATTAACGTTTTTACTCCTCCGGATAACCCGGTTGGCGGAATCTTTCCTAAAACCGGACTATCTATTACTCCACTATCCAAAACTGTTGACTTATCTACATCTTGAATCATTTCTTTCACAAAAGGATCTACAATCCAACTATCTTCATAATCATATTTAAAATAAGCCGATGTATTATATACAGCTTCTTTCATATCACCATAATAAATATTCAGCATTAAAATCCCTTCCTTTTTTTCGTATATTGTGATTTTCATTAAGACTTTTCGGGCATTTACCTGATTTAAACATACTCTCCAGCAATATCAACATATTCCAACATATTATGAATAATATCACCTCTATTGGGGAAGGTTCTCATTTTCCATAGCATCTTTCCGTACATAGAACGTTCCCCTCCCTGAACCGCACTTTACAATTATCTCTTCTTTTGTAAGCTTATTCAATGCATTTAAAACAGCTGATCGACTACCAATCGGGCATGCTGCGATAACCTCCGCACCAGTAAATTTACCTATTTTTTCAGTTACATAATTTTTAACAACATCATATACCGTACTTCTATTTTTTTCTGACATCAATCCAACTCGCTCTTCAAATTCTTTGTAACAAGCGAGAATTACCTGAAGCATATACTTAATAAAAGGAGTTGGATCATTCTCTTCCTCGTGCCATCCATAATCAATTCGTTCCAATACATCGTAATACGCATCTTTGGTTTTTTCAATCTGCTTCTCTATACTGATATACTTTCCAACTTCATATCCATTTTGATACAGAAGCAATAAAGTCAGTAATCTGCTCATTCTTCCGTTTCCATCATTGAATGGATGGATACAAAGGAAGTCAGAAATAAATGTTGGAATTAAAATCAACGGATCAACCGTTTCCATTGCCAATGTTCTTCTATAACTTTCACAAATTGCCTCTATTGCCTGTTCCGTTTCATACGGTGACAACGGAATAAATCTTGTTACTACTGTTCCATCAGCCTTTGTCTCATTGATATAATTCTGTGTATTCTTAAATTGACCTCCATAGGAAAGACCTGCATGTTTTAACAAATCACGATGTAATTGTAAAATATATGCTGTTCTAATTGGTATGAAATCATGACTCTCATGAATGGTATTAAGTACATCACGATATCCAACAATTTCACTTTCATCTCGTGATTTAGGTGTTGTTTTCTCATTCATAAGCTGTTTAATACGTGTACTTGTTGTAACAATACCTTCTATTTTATTTGATGCCTCTGTACTCTGTACACGTGCAATTTCTATCAAACGCTCCAGTTCAACCGGCTTCTGCCTTGTAAATAATTCCTGACGCCCTTTACATTCATGAATTTTTGCAATATATGACACGACTTCTCCATCCCACAATCTATCTGCTAATTTCATATAATCAAACTTTCTCACCTCTACACCTACCTTCCTTAGGTTTATCATCCATTCCTTTGTTCTTTCGTCCATATTATACCCCATTTTGGATGAAACTTTCAATAGTTGGATAAAAACTGCTGTTTTATATTTTAACTTGCTGAAAATTCTGCACATCGAATTTTCCACTAAAATTTCACTATTTTTCATTACTTCATCGCCTTTGCCAACGAAGCCAATAGTGCTTTCATTTCCGGATTTGCCAATACTTTTGCAAGCAGCTCTGCATCCACATCATCCGGCACATCTACTGTCTGAGTTGTGGTTTCCTCTCGCATCTTTGGATCCAGGTTTTTCTTCTCATAGAACGCTTCCTCGAATAATTCTGCATTTCGTCTTCGATCCTCATCAATAATATGGGAATACACATCTGTTACCATATCCACTTGTGAATGCCCGGAATCCCCTTGAACCGCTTTGATATCTCCGCCATTCAGTTTTAATTTATATGTCACGCTGCTATGTCTCAAACTATGAAAGACAACCGGCGGAAGATTATATTCTTCGATCAGTTTATTTAATTGTCCCCGGATTGCTCCGGTACCAATGGGATTTCCAAATGTCGTTGCCATCACCAAATTATAATCTATATATTCCTCACCTAAGACTTCTTTTACTTCGTCCTGCTCCGCTTTCCACTCAACCAACATATTAGCAACGCTTTTGGGAAGAAATACCTTACGGATACTGCTTTCTGTTTTTGGTGTTTTTAAAATCTGAACAGTTTTGTTGGTTTTATGTTGCGAAGGAAATACCAGCAACACATCTTTCCCTTCCAGATTTTTCAGAGTTTCCTTTGTTACCCGTTGTGTTTCTTTATTGATATAAACGTATGCACGATTCTCTTCGATTGCTTCCGGAGAAATATCTACACAATCCCAGGTCAAACCAAGCACTTCCCCTAATCGTAGGGAACAGGAAAATGACAGATTGATTGCCAGCTTCAGCCGTTCGTCTTCACAGACATCCATTGCATACATCAAGGTTTCTGCTGTCCAGATTTCCCGTTTCTGTGATTTATGTTTCGGCACCGTTGCATAGGTGCACGGATTTTTTTCTATCATCTCCCATTTGATTGCCTGCTCAAAACAATTACGGAGCAGCTTGTGGATTTCTCTGACAGTACTCGCAGAAACAAATTCATTTTTCTTATTCCCCTTCACCGGATTTCCGACTGCTTTTGTCTGTAGCAATCCCTGATAATATTTTTCCATAAAGCGGGTGTTAATCTCCGAAAGTTTCACAGAGCCAACCATAGGCTCAATATAATTTCTGATCAGCCCTACATTCCCTTCATAAGTGGATAATGCCCATTTTTCTTTTCCATACAAAGAAACGTATTCCGTGAGCAGATCCGACAATGTATTGCACTTTCTCACAACAAGTGCGCCCATTTCCTGTTTATATTCGATTTCTCTTTTTCGCTTCTTTGCTTCTGCTTTTGTATCATATGTTTCCCACTTCTGTCTCCGTTTACCGGAATCATCCTTATAGTTATAGATCACATTAAATTTTCCGTTTCGTTCTCTGATCGATGCCATGCTAATTCCCTTTCCTTTCTTCCAACCAAGCTTCAAATTCATCTCTTTTTACTCTGGATATGTTTCCAATCTTCACTGCTGAAAATTTCCCATCATCCATCCATTTGTAAATCATCCCTCTACTGACCTTTGCAAGAAACGCTGCCTCATCAAATGTCAGATAACTCAGATTTCCATTCTTACTACGATCTCCGGTTTTGGCTAATTTCTTTCGCCTGTAATTTGCCAAACTAAAATTTTGTTCCATTGACAACTCTTCATAATCGTTGGCCGGATCCAATTTATAATGATCTTGTCCATCTAAAAATTTCTGAAAGCTCTCTTTTGTAATTCTTTTCTTCTCTGCAATTTCAATCGTTTCAAAAAAATGGCTGTATTTAGAATTCTTCAAAATCTCATATACCTGACGTCTTGGAATTCCCAGAAGCCTTGCCATTTCTGGCATGGTAATTGTTGCTCCTTCCAGCTCCTTGTCCTTTTCCCTGTCTTTCTGTGTGCGATATTTCGATTGCTTCTCATACCATTCCTGAAAAGATTTTTTCGGAATCCTGATCCAGTAATCAACAGTAACTGTTTTTATACCGTCACGTCTAATCAGATCATAAACCGTAGTTTCACTAATCCCCAACATCTTGGCAACTTCTGATATGGAATAAGACCATTTTTTTAGGTTTTTCCCCGGTTCTTCCCCGTTCACTTTATGATACTTCACCTGGTTTGCATACCATTTCTCAAAGCTCGCAATATTCACTCGCATCTGTCCTGCGATTTCTCTGCATTCAAAATAATTTTTCTGAACCAGCCAGTATCTGCCTGTCTTCTTTAGTCCCAAAAGATTTCCAATCTCTGGAACTGTCATCCAGGTTTTTTCCTTTGGAGGAAGTCGTTTGTATTTACTGTTCTCCTCTATTTCTGAAAGCACTTCTTCAAACGAAGTTTCTTCTATAACAACTTGATTCATCTGATCAACTCTCCTTTCTTTTCTGCATCATACATCATTTTCAAATAAAAAATTAGGATGTCGATTGCGACTTTTTCTCTCAACCAACATCCCAGATTTTTTACTCCGGCTGTTTATCAAGCCAGTCATCAAAACTCTTTTTTGAAATTCTATACTTTCCTCCATCCAACTGGATCCATCGGAACTCTTTTTTCTTTAATAATGCATAGACTGTCGGGCGGCTTACATCTAAAATTTCCTGAATCTCTTTTACGGTATAACATCTTTTTTCTGACATATAAAAAACCCTCTTTCTTCTTTCATACATATAGGAAGGAAAAAGATCCTTCTATATAACGAAAGGAAAAAGAGGATTTTTACAGGGTGACTAAAAAAATTTATAATCCATTTCTATAAATCTCATTTATAACAGCCTGCGACTGCTCCATTTCTTTTTTCTTTATGATTTCTTCCCGGTCACTTAGGATTGCAATCATTTCATCTATCACATCTTCCAATCTGGGCTCTGTGTAACGATACAAGTATCCCAACATCCTGGTCGCTGTATAATCTGTATTCAGATTCTTATAGGCTATTTCTGCACAAAGTTCTTTCGGATATCCTTTGGTAAGTAAAACCTTATATAATTCATCTGTTCTTTCCGTTCCCATAAAGTATCACTCCTGTAAATTTCTCTCGGCTTAAATCAGTATGCCCTCCAAATGATCCAGCTCATGCTGACAAATCTGTGCAGTCCAACCATCAAGTTTCAATTTCTGTTTCTTCCAATTCATATCCAGATATTCAACTTCTATCATCTGATATCTCGTTGTCTTACGCACTCCTGTAAGAGATAAGCATCCTTCTTCAGTTTCATAAGGTGATTCTTTTCTTACCAATACAGGATTAAACATTACCACATCTACGAATCCCATATTTACAATAATGACACTTTTTTTCACACCGATCATATTCGCTGCCATTCCAACACATCCCTCACGGTTCGCAGCTAACGTATCCATTAAATCTTTTCCAACTTGAAGATCGGCTTTTGTTGCCGGTTCAGATTTTTGTCCCAGAAAAAATATATCTTTCATAATTGGTTTTACCATTTTCTTCATACCTCTATTCTCAAAATCGTTTTTTTTGCTTTGTTCTGAATTGTAGTATAGCAGTTTTTTTACTTTTTTTCTATCTCACCCTGTATTTTCTGCCCTGAGCCTTTCGTTATATGAGAGGGTTAATCTTTCAAGAGCAAGATCCACCCGGGTAATACCGTATCCTCATTTTATGAGAACGGTCTTATCCCCGGGTTAGGTATCTTGATGGGGATTACGTTTCCCCATACCCTCGCTTTTGCATCAAAGATGCAGTCAGTATCCACAAAAATGGATACTGCACTAATTCTCTATCGGAAGGGACAGCCGATAAAAATTAGTGAACTGTAACACTATTCGATGTCACAGTTTAGAAAGGAAGGAGGAGTATGCCACCAAAAGAAAAATCAAAGGAATTGAAGCATCGAAACATAATCTGTCTGAAACTTACAGACATTGAATTGGAAATATTAAATCAGGCCGCAAGCTCTGTGGGAATCTCTCGTTCAGAATATCTACGAAGATTGTTCCTAAATAGACCAATTCAAATTCATTATGAAGTTGTCGCAGACATCAAAGTACTTCGGGAGCTGGTCGGGCAATACGGTAAAATCGGTTCCAATCTGAACCAGATCGCCAAGTATTTTAATACCGGTGGAACTCATTCCCAGGCTATGGAAAATGAAATCCATCAATGTATCTCCGACCTCTTCCTCTTGCGAAAAAAAGTGTTAGAAATGGCAGGTGATTTTCATGGCAATACTAAAACACATCAAAAGTAGAAATGCCAACTATTCAAATGCCATTGATTATCTGCTTTTCCAACATGATGAGAGCACTGGAAAAAAGATAAAAGATGAAATGGGGCGAAGTCTTTTAAGAGATGAGTTCTACATGGATGGTCTCAACTGTGATCCGATGTCTTTTGACAAGGAGTGTAGTCTGACAAATGCGAAATTTCATAAAAACAAAAAATCATCTGAAATCAAAAGTCATCACTATATCATCAGTTATGATCCTGCTGATGCTATTGAATGTGATCTGACGGGAGAAAAAGCACAGGCTCTATCTTTAGACCTTGCCAAAAAAATATTTCCGGGATATCAGGCTCTTATCGTGACACATACCGATGGTCACAATGGTTCCGGCAATATCCATACGCATATTGTGATCAACAGCGTCCGTAAGGAAGCTGTCAGAAGGCAACGTTACATGGATAAGCCCCATGAAGAAATTGCCGGATACAAACACCGATCCACAAATAAATTCCTGAATTATTTCAAAAAGGAAATTATGGATATGTGCATCCAGGAGGGACTTCATCAGGTTGATCTTCTCTCTCCGGCTGAAACAAAGATCACACAGGCTGAATATATGGCCCAAAAATCCGGGCAGAAAAAATTAGAAGAGACCAACAAAAAAATCATTGCAGATGGATTGAAACCAAATGCCACAATGTTTCAGACGCAGAAGCAGGAACTCCGAAATGCCATCGAAGAATGCAGCTCGCATTCTAAAAGCTTTCAAGAATTTCAATCTCTTCTTTTTGAAAAATATCAGATTTCCGTCATTGAAGAAAGAGGAAGATATCGTTATCTCCATCCGGATCGGAACAAACGGATTACAGAGAAGGCTTTGGGAACTCAATACGGCAAAGAACATTTAGAACAGCTCTTCTTACGAAAAGATCCGATAACCATTCTTTATGTCAGATCGCATTTACGGTTGGTAGTAGATCTTCAGAAAAATGTGAAAGCAATGCAAAGTCCCGGATATGCTCATCGGGTAAAAATATCCAATCTTCAAGAAATGGCAAATACCATTATCTATGTGCAAGAACATGGATACAATACCCAAATCGAATTAAAAAATGCCTTTTCCGAATCTCAAAAACAGTTAGATCAGGCAACAGATCAGCTAATGAAAATGAATGCAGATTTGAAAAACATCAACCGTCAGATCCATTACACCGGACAATATTTTTCACAGAAAGCAATCTATACCGAATTTTTAAAGGCGAAAAACAAAGGCAGATTCCGAAAGGAACACACCGCTGAAATTCAGGCATATGAAGAAGCCCGTGACTGGCTGAAATCTTTTTATCCCGATGGAAAGATGCTTCCTATCAAAACATTGAAGGAACAAAAAAACAGCTTGCAGGAACAGATCGACCAGCAAAAATCATCCATCCGATCTCTAAAGGATCTGACACAAGATTTAAGAACCGTAGACAAAAATGTGGAAGCAATTCTCCACAACCAGGTTCCGAAAAAGCAAAAGACACAGGAACCCGAATTATAAATCATTTTACGAAGGAGGAATTACAATATGACACAAAATGAATTTAATGTTGTCCTTGAACAACAATATCGAAAATGTGCCGATGTCCTGGCACACAAGAAGAAAGAATACACCGGAGACCGCATTGACCGCCTGAGTGCGTTTAAAATCGCTGCCTCATTACAGGGATGCACACCTAAGGCTGCTCTGGCCGGAATGATGTCGAAGCATGTCGTATCTCTCTATGACATGTGTTACTCTTCGCTGCTCCAATTTGACTTAGAACAATGGGATGAGAAGATCACAGACTGCATCAACTATCTCATTCTACTGAAAGCATTGATAAAGGAGGAACAAGCCTATGGATCACATTGAGACAAAGATTTTAAATAGTTATACCATTCAAGAAGCAGCTCAGAACATGGTATTCGCAGCAAGGCTTACCCAACAGGGGCATTCCATTCAAAACATGGATGATCTTATGGCTCTTTATCAGAAATCTTTTACAGATAAAACCGTAGATCGGATTGCCAGTCTTCCTCATCCAACCGTACAGAAATTTACGGTGATCACTGTTGCGATTGTGGGGGCAAGCAGACGTTTTCTTGCACAGATTACTCGTCATCAAAACGAAGTAAAATTCATGAGTGCATCTCTGCAATATAGCAACTATTCAGAAAAAGCTGCATTTACGATCCCATATGAAATCCTTTTTTCCGAACAGAGATACATTGATCTCTATCTGAAAAGCTGCTTATCGGATCTCAGATGTTATCAGGAATTGTGCTCTGTGGGATTTCATCATGATTCTGCAGGATATGCCCTCCCTCATGCTTTAAGAAATATTCTGATTATCTGCGCTACACCTTATGAGTGGAAACATATGATCAGTCAGCGAATCTGCAGGAGAAATACCGACGAAACAAGAATTGTAATGTTGGACATCTGGCAGAAATTATATGAATTTGATCCGGTGTTATTTTCACCGAAGCTGACCGGTCCTTTCTGCCAGAGGGGATGTTGTGAAGAAGGTGCTATGTCCTGTGGAATTCCTATCCCAAAAGAATGGTCTCCATTAGAAATAATGAGAGCAGATTATCTTCTGCTCGTAGAAGGGAGGGAAACTGTTTATGAAAATTAAATTGATCGACTTTGGGTTAGAGAAAGATCATTATCCTTTCCGACCTCATGAAAACGATGCCGGGGCCGATGTATATATGCCTTATGACTACACATTAAAACCAGGAGAGATTGCAAGAATCCCATTAGGATTTGGTCTCATGATTCCAGATGGATATGCTGGTTATGTTTTTCCAAGAAGCAGCATGGCAGCAAAAGGGTTGGTCTGCGAACTTCCGCCTATTGATTCCGGATATCGAGGAGAAATTCATGCCATCATCAGTAATGTTAGTTCAGAATCCCAAATACTCCGCAAAGATACCCGTGTAGGGCAACTGGTTATCACTCCGGTTCTAATCGCCGACTTTGTTCTGGATCTCGGAGAAGCAAGAGATATCGGGGCTTTTGGAAGTACCGGGGAATAAAGATCATAAAACCAGAGGTGCCGAATAATTTATGATTCGACACCTCACACACTCAAAATAACTTGCAGAAAGGAATAACTACTATGATTACATTTGGAAGAAAATTAAATCATTTGAGACAGAAAAATCATCTCACACAAAAAGAACTTGGTATCGCACTTGGCTTCCCCGAAGATTCTACTGATATCAGAATTACACAATATGAAGCAACTACAAGAAAGCCTCTCGATGAAATCCTTGTTAAATTGGATAAAATACTTGGAGTATTATCACTTTACGACAAAATTAACTAACCTTAACATTTGTTCCACTACCACTATAAATTTCTAATAATCCTAAGGTTAACTGCTTTGTGTGTAGATATAAAATTGTCAAACTGGAATTTTATTTTCGCTTACTACTCTATATCATCATCATGTTTATTAGTAAAAAGACTCCCAACAAACATTCCCACTCCCAGTCCTATAGCTAATCCTAATATAGTATGATTGAATACCACGCCTAATGCAGTTCCTACACCTACACCGATGCACATCCCATATATCATTCCATTATATTTATTAGTTTTTTTCATAACTGGTCTCCTTTGCAAATTCAAGATTTATTATTCTTTCCCATTCAATAGTTTATTTACTCTTTCAACCGGAAATCGGTCTTCAATGTCAATTATTTCAAAAAAATTTAGGGGCAATTCTTTTTCTCCAATCAGAGTAAGATATTCATTAACAGCTCTGCGATCAATCATTATTTGAGGAACTGGGCGGCAAATACGAAAGGCAAGGGGATTATTTGATACCGTGCTTAACTGTACCCGCCGAAGAAGAACAGGCAATAGGCATCTGGGGGCAACGGCATTTAGATTATCTAAAACAGTACCGTAAAGTTACATACACCAATCTTCTTACAAGCGGCAGGCTAAACGCCTACCTTGCCGACATCAACAGACAGGCACAGGAACGCTTTGAAAGGCTCATAGAGGGTATGAAACAGGCACAGGGCATAACGGAACAGCTACAGGCAGAAAACGCCTTAGAATGGACAGGATGCCTCAATAACATAAGGGCTTGTGCGAGGGAGATTGTGGAAAAGGAAATTATTTTTGCATAAACAGATGATTAGTGGCAGGGGGAAATCCTGCCGCTTTTTCTGCTTTAGTTTGTCAGCTTGACAAATAAAGGGTTAAGGAATATAATTAGATTCAGTATTATACAAGGAGTTAATAAATATGCGGCAAGGTATTCTTAAATAAACTGTCAATTTGATAGTGGGAACAAAAAGTAGCAGTCCCGTTTCACTTTTAATATGGGGCTTAGTTTTTTGTACCCAGTTTAAGAATACTTTTATCATGTAATTTTATATGCCCGAAAACATATAAGTGTTTTGGGGCTATTGGAGTTATTTACCCAGTGATAGGAGTATTTATCACTGGGTATTTTTATGCCCTTTTTTGGGTGTTGATAGGAGGAAAATCACATGAAAATAATTAACTTAGGCATTCTGGCTCACGTTGACGCAGGAAAGACAACATTAACGGAAAGTTTATTGTATACCAGTGGTGCAATTGCAGAACTAGGGAGCGTAGATGAAGGCACAACAAGGACAGATACAATGAATTTGGAGCGTCAAAGGGGAATCACTATCCAGACAGCAGTGACATCTTTTCAGTGGGAGGATGTAAAAGTCAACATTATAGATACGCCAGGCCATATGGATTTTTTGGCGGAAGTATACCGTTCTTTATCCGTATTAGACGGAGCAGTATTATTAGTTTCTGCAAAGGATGGCATACAGGCACAGACCCGTATACTGTTTCATGCACTACAGATAATGAAGATTCCGACAATTTTTTTCATCAATAAAATTGACCAAGAGGGGATTGATTTGCCAATGGTATATCGGGAAATGAAAGCAAAGCTTTCTTCGGAAATTATAGTGAAGCAAAAGGTTGGGCAGCATCCCCATATAAATGTAACGGACAATGACGATATGGAACAGTGGGATGCGGTAATTATGGGAAACGATGAACTATTAGAGAAATATATGTCAGGGAAACCGTTTAAAATGTCAGAACTGGAACAGGAAGAAAACAGGAGATTCCAAAACGGAACGTTATTTCCCGTTTATCACGGAAGCGCTAAAAACAATCTGGGGATTCGGCAGCTTATAGAAGTAATTGCCAGTAAATTTTATTCATCAACGCCTGAAGGTCAATCTGAACTATGCGGGCAGGTTTTTAAGATTGAATATTCAGAGAAAAGGCGGCGTTTTGTTTATGTGCGTATATATAGCGGAACATTGCATTTGAGGGATGTTATTAGAATATCTGAAAAAGAGAAAATAAAAATCACAGAGATGTGTGTTCCGACAAACGGTGAATTATATTCATCCGATACAGCCTGCTCTGGTGATATTGTAATTTTACCAAATGATGTTTTGCAGCTAAACAGTATTTTGGGGAACGAAATACTGTTGCCGCAGAGAAAATTTATTGAAAATCCTCTCCCTATGCTCCAAACAACGATTGCAGTAAAGAAATCTGAACAGCGGGAAATATTGCTTGGGGCACTTACAGAAATTTCAGATGGCGACCCTCTTTTAAAATATTATGTGGATACTACAACGCATGAGATTATACTTTCTTTTTTGGGGAATGTGCAGATGGAAGTCATTTGTGCCATCCTTGAGGAAAAATATCATGTGGAGGCAGAAATAAAAGAGCCTACTGTTATATATATGGAAAGACCGCTTAGAAAAGCAGAATATACCATCCACATAGAAGTCCCGCCAAATCCTTTCTGGGCTTCTGTCGGGTTGTCCATAGAGCCGCTCCCTATTGGAAGCGGAGTGCAGTATGAAAGCAGAGTTTCACTTGGATATTTAAATCAATCGTTCCAAAATGCGGTTATGGAGGGGGTTCTTTATGGCTGCGAGCAGGGGCTGTATGGATGGAAAGTGACAGACTGTAAAATCTGTTTTGAATATGGATTGTATTATAGTCCTGTAAGTACCCCCGCAGACTTTCGGCTGCTTTCCCCTATCGTATTGGAGCAGGCTTTAAAAAAAGCAGGGACAGAACTATTAGAGCCATATCTCCACTTTGAAATTTATGCACCGCAGGAATATCTCTCACGGGCGTATCATGATGCTCCAAGGTATTGTGCAGATATTGTAAGTACTCAGATAAAGAATGACGAGGTCATTCTGAAAGGAGAAATCCCTGCTAGATGTATTCAAGAATACAGGAACGATTTAACTTATTTCACAAATGGGCAGGGAGTCTGCTTGACAGAGTTAAAAGGATACCAGCCAGCTATTGGTAAATTTATTTGCCAACCCCGCCGCCCGAATAGCCGTATAGATAAGGTTCGGCATATGTTCCACAAGTTAGCTTAACAGCTTGCAAAAGTCATATAAAATGAGATTTGAAAGGAGAATGTAACTTCATGTTTGCTAAAAATTCAAAGGCATATTCTGTCTACCTGCTGTTCCGATTTGTCTGTTCCCTGGCGGTTTCTATGTCCACAGTGCTTTCCATCGTGTACCACCTGGAGGTGGTGCAGCTGGATGCTTTCCAGCTTGTCCTGGTAGGGACGGTTCTGGAGACCTCCTGCTTTCTGTTCGAGATACCCACCGGTGTGGTGGCGGATTTGTATAGCCGTCGGCGCTCGGTGCTGATTGGAATGTTCCTCTACGGCCTGGGCTTTCTGATGGAGGGTGCGCTACCGTGGTTCGCGCCGGTTCTGCTGGCCCAGGTTGTCTGGGGTTGCGGTGATACCTTCATCACCGGCGCTCTGGAGGCGTGGATTGCCTCGGAGGAAGAGGACAAACCCATAGACAAGGTGTTCCTGCGGGGCAGTCAAATGGGGCAAATCGGCGGCGTTCTGGGCGTGGTGCTGGGCACACTGCTGGGAAACATAAACCTGCAAATGCCTGTCATCTTGGGGGGCAGTTTGTGCTTGTTGTTGGGGCTGGTGTTGGTTCGCATCATGCCAGAAACCAACTTCTCCCCTGCTATTGAGGAACGGCAGGGCTTGCTTAAAGACTTTGTCTGCCTGTTCAAGCTCAACCTGGGCTTTGTGAAAGGCGCACCTGTGTTGCTGGCGCTCTTAGCAATCACACTATGCGGGGGACTTGCCAGTGAAGGCTTTGACCGGCTCTCCACCGCTCATTTTCTGGATGACACGGTAATACCCGTTATCGGGCCGCTGAACAGCGTCACTTGGTTCGGTGTTATCAGTCTTATCGGCAGCGGCTTAGGTATTCTGGCTTCTCAGTTGCTCATCGCCCGCATGGAGAAAAAAGGGACTGTCAGCCGAACCAGTGTGGTCATGTCCACCAGCGCCGGGTATATCCTGTGCCTGGTTCTCTTCGCGGTGGGGCGGAGCTTTTGGTTCATGTTGTTGGTGTTCCTGCTGGCGGGGCTTATGCGCACCATCAAGGAGCCTGTGCTGGCCGCCTGGATGAACGACCATGTGGATGAGAAAATGCGCGCCACAGTCTTTTCCACCAGCGGACAGCTGGACTCTTTCGGGCAGATCATCGGCGGGCCTATTGTGGGGCTGGTAGCCCAGCAGGTGTCCATACCCTGGGGGCTGGTCTGTACCGCTTTCCTGCTGTTGCCCGCGCTGTTCTTAGTGCCGGTGGCGGGAAAGAAGCGGGATTGATATGGCATAGTTAAGTTTACTGACGAGCGGGAGATTACTTCCGCTCGTCTTCATTTAGTAGCGCAAAATTTGAGGACTCTTTATTTCCTTATTCGGTATAGCGGAGGCGGCTGTCAATTCGACATAATTTTCTTGTGATACTTTACCGTACATGAGCATTTGTTTCGTATTTGAAAGAACAAACTCACCAAATAAAAAAAACGATATTCGGGTGGGTTATTTTGTTATACCCTAAATTACCCTCTGAGTAAGCACGACCTTAAAGACTTAAAGGAACGGTGCAACGAGCAGAGCTGGGAACAGGGCTTGCATGTGCCGGAGAAAGGAAAGACATTTGCTGGAGAAGTCCGGGAAGAAACGGTGGCATGGAGCAAAGACACCTACCAGCTTTTGAAACAGGCAGAGCAGGGAAAGGTCAAAAGCTATGTGCAGGATATTGCCCTTGCGGTGCTGGATTGTAAGGAAACAGCGACCAGCCGGGAAACCTTTATCCGGCTGATGAATGAAAGAGGGTACGGGGTGGACTGGCAGGACAGCCACAAGTACATCACATATACCGACTTAGCCAGGGAACAGGCAGGAGAAAAGGCTTGTAAAATCAGGGATAACAAGCTGGAAAAATACTACAATATGGATTTTGGAAAGGAGAGTATGGAGCATGAGTTTGAGAGAAATGCACGAACAGCAGAAGCAGAGCAGTCCAAGAGAGCAGCTTCAAGAGTTAAACCGACAGAGCCGGACAGAGCTGGAAAACAGTCTGCTCAAAGAAGCGTTGGCGATGTCGAGCGAGAACTGCGAGGAATTGATGAAGCAGTCAAATCAAGAACAAGTGAGGGCAGAGCAGAACAGGCAGAGAGACGCAGAGCAGAACAGGAAGCTCATCAGCGAGCTGAAGCAGAGCGTAGAGCTGCTGAAGAACAGCAACGAATTGCTTCAAGACGCTATATCGGGCGAGATTGGGAGCCTGAAAGATGAGGTTAAGGAAAACACCGTCCAAGAGGTTAGAAAGGCGTTACAGGCGAATATAGAGGCTATACAGAGGGCTACAAAGCTTCTTGAGAAGCAGTCTGATACACTTACGAGCGTGATGAAGCAGAAGATCCGGGAGCTTGAGGAAAGTAAGAACAGTTTTTTTAGATATGAGGGCTTGAAGTTGTACCTGTTTTGGGGCGGTATGGTCTGCAATATTTTAGTGTTTCTTATGCTGTTGTATGGTATGATTAGTAAGTAAAAAGAAATCGATAAATTAGAATTTGACGGGGAGGTCTCATGAGGACAGAATATAAACACAATCCGCCCATTCCATATAGTCTGCATGATATGCGGGTCAAAAAGATTATAATTCAAGATAAAACAATAGTCCTTGAATTCGAGGACGGATATGAAAAACTTACAGAACCTTTTGAACAGGTCGAGGGAAACATCACAATCGAAGGTGTGGATTTTGATTGTACCTGCGTTATGTTGCAGAGCAAATGGGGAAACTATGGAAAATTCAACGGTGAGAAATTAGAACTGGAACGCTTTATAAAGAGATACAAAAACTATAGCTTTGAAATTGTAGATGAATTATACGGGTATAATCAAGTATTGTATTCTGGTTATTTATCTATCTTAGAAACAGAAGATTTAGTTCAAATGGACATTTCAATTTACTTTACGGGCAAAATTATTTACGATACAAAAGAGTAACAAATTCTAATTTTCAATTTTACAAGTTGGAATTATTCTTTACTATCCATCCACATTAAAACCTTCTTACAATTAGGACAATGCCATGCAGGACTTTCTATAACTGATGTTTTTAGGCTAATGCTTTTTTGCGTAAAAAAGCCTTTTATTCCAGTTTTCCAGTTTTTTTCTTCATCAGAAGTAAATTCGTACCAATGCCCACCACCTTGTCCTATACCTTGAACAGTTCCCTGTTCCATTTCCATTCCACAATCTAAACATTTCATATGCTACTTTCACCTCCACGTAAATTCTTTACATAAGTCTGCTTATCAGGTTATATGCTGTGACTACATAGACGAAAATTGCGATGCCTACAAATATCATAGCATCTTTCTTCGCACCCTTATCATAACACTCCTTTGCATTTGTCAAAAAAGTTAATCCCATAAATACAAACATAATCGGTAGTGTTATATTAGTAGAAACTATGTTCATCAGTCCCAGCGAGCCAAAAATGATAGTTAATACGCTAAATATTGCTTTCCATATACGCATACATAGTCCTCCTTTACAAATTCATATTCGTTCAAACGACAAATATCTCGTTCCTTGAAAAGTCAGCCTGCCAGTATCACCTTCTACAAGCATTCCATATTCTGTTCCAGAAACGCAAAGCTCTATTCTGTCTCCACTTTCCACCAAAAACGTCACATAATACGAAGTGCTGGTTGTAGTATGGAATCCGTGTGCACTGCTCAAATCACCTACATTTGCATGTTGATGATGCGTAATGTTTTCTCGCTTTGCAGCAACGACAACTGACACTGTTAATCTAGGTGACTGATTATTCTTATTCCATGTGATAATTCCTCTCACCAAAGAGAAAATAATGATACCAACCACAATAATAAACATGATTGGAAACATAACGTTTATCAATTCAAGCATCTCAAACGCCCTCCTCGTGTCACCAGATTTTTTGTTTTGGAAACTTCTAATTTTCAATTTTACAAGCTGGGATTTTATTATCGCTTACTACTCTATATCGTCATCATGTTTATTAGTAAAAAGACTCCCAACAAACATTCTCACTCCCAGTCTTACGTTTTACATAAGAAAGGTAGTCATACACCTATATGACTACCCTGACTACTAAGCTCTATTGTTCTCTTTCTGATTATTTCTCTTAAAATAACCTAACATTACGATCAGCATTAATGCAACTGAGGCAATCATTACATGCAATTTTATATCTGTGCTGTCCCCTGTTTGTACCTGTTCTGCCGGTTTTGATGGTTTTGAAGGTTTTGAAGGATTGTCAACCTTCTTATTATATGAATTGTAAAACATTAATTCTCCATACTTCTTACCATCATTTTTTTCTGCAATTACTTGTGGAACCAATTTCCCATTTTCTCCGTTTTTGATATAAACAGCTATAATATAAGAACTTCTATCATATGTATAATTTTCTTTATCCTTACTTGTTTGAACCAAATGATAACGGTATACTCCGCCATGCTGGAACTGCAATGAAATCATCTTTTCCGCATTATTACCATCAAGTACAAAAACATGTCTGTCGTTATCAGAATCTCCCGGCATAGGAATGCCTATGTCTAATGCACGAAATTCATAAGTTCCAGTAAGATCAATTCCTTTTTCATTGCTATTTTCTTCAAAATTTTGCTTAACTGTTAACGGAACCTCTACTACATTTGACGCAGCTAAAACTTTATCAGCAGGAAAACACAAGAAACCAAACAATAGAGCAGCTAACACAAGTATCTGTCTATTTTTCTTCATATTGCGGTTCTCCTTTTTCATCAGCAGTATTTTCTAAAATTCTTCCAATTAGAAGATGTCTGCCGTTTGTACTCTCTGAAGTACAAGTAGATAGCGTTACATATCTTTCATTATCATCAAAAGATGTTTTCTTCAAATATTTTGCGTGTTCTTTAGGTCAGTTTACAAGGAACTACACGCAGACCGTGAAACGGGCTGCTGACAACAAACGGCGCTATGCTCCCGGCTGGGTGCATAGCACCTGTTTGTTGCGGGGGTTTCCAAAGGGGGCAGCGCCCCATTTGGCACACGACTTTGCGGAGCAAAGTGTAGTGTGTTATACGCTCTGTCGGCGTTGCCCTGAAAATACCGTTGCCGCCGGGGAGGGCAAGGGCATTTGACGCGGCAGGAAAGCAGGGCTTTGTTTGGGGCTGGTAAGCCGGAAACAAAGGGCTGATTTCAGCAGCAGACAGGGCGTATTATGAAAGCCCCCGTCCCTCGTCCTCCGCCCCCGGCCTATGGGACAAAAAGTCCCAAAGCTCTGGACACCGTGACCAGATGTGTGGCCACACTCCGGGAAAAGTAGCAGGACGGCAGGAAACCGTCAAGGCTGAAATGAATGGGCTGACGCCCGGCCTTGACCGTTCCCCGCCGCCCCGCTGGATGGGTGGACAAGGTGGCCAATCCCTAAAAGTGTTTGGCCGCACTCGTTCATTTTGGGGCCTTTCTTCTCCCAAAATTGAAATGGGCGGGAAAGCCCTAAAATGGCTTTCCCGCCTTGATTACCCATTAGCAAAGACGGGCGAGACTGTCAACGGCGGCGCTGAAAGCGCCGTTCATCTTGACCGTTGACTGGCTCGCCTGGCTTTGCTACTGCCCGTAAGAGATGGAAAAACAAGATGGAAAACAAGGTTAAAAATGGTTGACAAGTCTATCGGATGTGTGTTATACTGTGCGACAGTTTGAGATTGGAAGGAGGCTTACGTGTGTTAATTTGTGTACGCTAATAAGCAATAAAAAGTAGAAGTACCTTTCCACATGATGGTGGGCTTTTTTTGCGTGCGTATGCAAAGGAACACGTAGGTTTGACACGAGCAGTCTTTGAACTGTATCGTGGTGTTTTTTCGTGCTTTGTTGTTATGCAGGCGTCTGCCCTCTCTGTGGGACAACGCCTGCTTTTTATTGCAGAAACAAAGGAACAATGCAATAAAAAAGGAGGTTCGCATTATGACCCAAAACAACAATTCATGGAGAAAAACTTATTTTACACTTCTTGCCGGACAAGCAATATCCTTTATTAGCAGCGGTATTTTGCAAATGGCCATTATCTTTTATTTGGTTGCGAAAACTAATTCTGCAATCATATTGACGGCGGCAACACTGATTGGATTTTTGCCGCAAGCCTGTTTAGGCCCGTTTGCAGGTGCTTTTGTTGACCGGCACAGCCGTAAAAGCGTAATGATTGGTGCGGATTTGATAATTGCCGCCGCTGGCGGTATTCTGGCGCTGGTGGCGTTTTACATGGAATTGCCCGTATGGTCTATTATGGTTGTCCTGTTAATCCGAAGTGCGGGAACTGCTTTTCATTCTCCAGCATTCAGCGCAGCAACACCTATGATTGTGCCAAAAGAGGAACTTACAAAATGCGCTGGTTACACGCAGACCATGCAAGCAGTAAGTGCGATTATCAGTCCAGCTGCCGCAGCGTTTTTATATGCTGTTTGGCCTCTTAATGCAATTATATTGTTAGATATTGTGGGTGCAATCCTTGCCTGTGTGACTGTTGCGATTTCGTCCATACCAACGCCTGAACTATGTCCAGAAACGAAAAGACAACAGTTTTTACAGGATATGAAAGAGGGGTATGTGGTATTAAAGCAAAACAGGGGCCTCTTTGCTCTGCTCTGGATTGGTGTAATTTATATGTTCTTTTATATGCCAATCAGTACGCTTTTTCCTCTCATCTGTATGTCATACTTCAAAGGAACACCGGCCCATGCCTCTGCCGCTGAAATTGCTTTTGCGGTTGGTATGCTGCTTGGCGGAGTCATTCTGAGCATTTGGGGCGGTTTTAAGAAACGGCGGTACACCATCGGTCTTTCCGTTCTCCTGATGGGCGTTAGCAATATGCTCTCCGGGCTTTTGCCGCCAGACGCATTTCTTGTCTTTGTTGTGTGCTGTACTGTTATGGGAATTTCCGCTCCATTTTACGGTGTGCAAAATGCGATTTTTCAAGAAACGGTCAAACCAGAATATCTGGGGAGAGTTTTTTCTCTACTGACAAGCGCCGCTTCCCTCGCCATGCCGTTTGGCCTTGTCATTTCCGGGCCTCTGGCGGAGCGGCTGGGAGTTGAGAAATGGTTTGTCATTTGCGGAATTGGCATTATCATCGTTGCGCTTGCCGTATTTTTACTACCCGGTTTGAGAGAGATTGACAATACGCAATAATCAACTGCACCTTTTTCTATTACTAAACAAAATGCCTGGATGGTGGTTCTGAAAAACCAGAACCGCCGTTCAGGCATTTTTTATCTTCGTCCTCTCTGCGGTTTTGGATTCTTCAGCAAGTCGGATTTTTCCGCAATCTTTTTCAGCCACTTCCGTTCTTCTACTGACAGCTTCCTAAAATTCAGCTTGAGCCGTTTGCAGATAAACGCCAAGTACGCTTGTTCCGTGTCGCTGTCCTGGCTGACGATTTCACCAGCAGTTTCCAGCATTTCTTTTAGCGGGTTATCCTCTGGGACGCTGAAAAAATCGTCCTTGTGTGTTTCCCGCAGAGCAAGGGCAATCCCGTTTATGTCCCGTTGTATCACATAGCGGCAAAACTCGTCCTCATCAATATGGGCGGTGATAAGCTGTCTTACAGACTCTGATTCAATCCAGATAGCAAGGGAGTTTATCATTTCAACCAACGATAAAATAGACATGAATTTTCTTGAATGTACTTCTGCGGAATACGGATACTTTGAATATCTATTGATTCTTGCATGGAAAAGAAAAAAATATCCTCTAACTTTTGAAAAATCAGAGGAACTGGAAAGCCTCAAGCAATTATTTGTTTTTCCTGAATTAAAAAAGTACTTACAAGAAAATCTTGAAAATAAATTGAATATTTCATTTTCTGATCGTGATTATGATTACATATTTTTAGTATATTGCTGTACCAACAGCTGTGTATTTGCTGATAAATGGAAACGGGAAGATATTGAACTGGTTCATAAGATTATTTTTGCAAATGGTAAAGTGAAACACTTAATCAAAAAATTTGAGAATAAATTTTGCTTAGATGTAACGCAGTCACATGCGTTTAAATCGTCAATCATATATTTTTACAAAAAATGTTTTTTCAATCTTCATTGTATCATTCCAGATAAACACTTTTATTTGGATTCCAAGAAGGATTCGTCGAAACTCATGGTTCGACAATGCGTATCAGAAATGATTGATACATGGAAAAAAGAAAACCATATTCCTTATCCTGTTGATGCAGGGCATTTGCAGTATTTATCTTTGCAAATATTTTCTATTGTTCAGCAGTTCATGAAACCGGTACAAATTTTCATTGTCTCTGATTTAACAGCTGAATTAGAGATTTTAAAATTGTATCTTGCACGAAAGTTTTCTCGCCATAGAATTACCATCAAGCCTGTTCTTCTAAATGCTCAGGATTTATCTTTTATGTCAGAATTAGATAATAGTGTCATCATAACAAAAAAAGTTTTTGCACATCTACTTTCGACAATGGGAATATCAAAAAATAATAGTATTGTACCTATTAATATTGAGGTAAACGAATTAGATAAACAAGCTATTGTAGATGCTTTAGTAAAGTGCGAAAAAAATATATTCAGACAATATGTCTTGAAATAAATAACTTGACAAAATATATGTTGTCTGATAATATCCGAGTTAGTTGCCATTAACTTTGACTATTGGAGGTATGTATATGAACAACTCTATAAAAAGTGGATTTTTAATTTTAAGTGGAACCATCGGTATTGTAGGAATAATAATAGCAGCTATGATTTCCCCTGCAACCTCATGGGTAACACCGCCTGGAAGAATGATAGTCAGCATATTGGATAACGGCTTACTAATTCCTTTTATTTTATTTCTTATACTTTTTTTATGGGGTATATATATGTTACTGAAAAAAGAAAAATAAAGCAAAAGTATATAAATTACGGAGGAGTGTATATGCATATTTTCAAAAAAATTTTTACTATATTAGCAATTATATTTGGTTCTCTTGGATTAATGAATATAGTATCTACTGACGTTGCATTGCCATTAATGTATTTTTTTATGGGATTAACACTCCTGACAACCGCAAAAGAATTTTATGATAAAAACAAAAAGAAAGATGCCATAATCTCGATAGTAGCTGCAATTTTGGTCTATACAGCTACGATTCTCAAAGTATTTGCCTAATCCTAATAAAGTAACTCTATTTCAGTTACAAAGGCAAATCTTCAAATTCAAGAATTTTTATGAGAAAACGGCATGGGAGGTTACAATATGGAAAAAATAAGAAAAAAATGGAGTAGCATGGATTTATTTGGTAAATGTTCCTATTTGTCAGTTGGCTTATTATTTTTTTTGATTCCATTTACAGGTTTAGTTTTGGAGTCATTAAACATATCTATTATAAAATTTGAGATTATTTTGGGAATATATGTACTGAGCATTATCTGTTCTATTCTAGCAAAAAAATGGAAATTAATAATAATTGCAACTGTTGGGGCATTACTGCTATGGGCAATCACAATAGGTATTGCAGAGATTTTATGGTATTATCTAAAGTCCTGGTTCGATATAGATATTTCATATCGTTAAAAACTAATCTATGCAAGAAAATATAAGAGAAATGTTAAGGTCGTTTCAAATTTTATGTAAACTAAAAACTGATATCAGATATATCATGAGTTACTTGGGCAGAGCCGATTTTTTGAGGTTCTGCCCTTGCTTGTATTATAATGTAGCTTCCAGACATATCAAGCTTTCTCTTTATAAGCCTTTATACTTTATCACAGAATACCTTTTGTTTTCAGTTTTCCTCATGGTCATGAGATATTTTTCGCTTAAATCGTGTTTTATGAACCTTTCGACTTCTCTTCACGTGCCATTTGAATTGTTTCTAATGCTTTCTGAATTCGTTCCTTTGCATAAGGAGGTCTTAAATTCAATGATAACCGTCCCTTTTGGATTATATAGGTTTCACTCCCTTCTTTTGTTGAGTTGCTTAGATAGCAGCATTCCGGATATCTCTCTGCAAAATTCTTTAGTCGTTTCTGTAATCCCTGATTAAATGTATAGACACTATAATATCGATCTTCTTCATTTGTCAGGATAATCGTTTCTTTCTCATACTTTGACAGTTTCATAGCATCTATCCTCTCCTCCTTTCCATATCCTGCTCCAAATATCTCGGTACCGGTTTTCCAGATTTCACAGCGATTGCAATCTGTTTTTCCCGTAATCTCTTGATCACCGACTCTCTTTTCTTTGGTTTCTTTTTTGAGGATTGTTCTGATCTTTGTGCCGGCTTTCTTTCCACTCTTTTCCCTTCTGCACTTTTCAGATTGTTTACCTGGCCGTCCACCATATTATAATTTCCTTCTGTTCCGGATTCCCAGCTTCTCTCATAAGTCCCATTCTCATAAAATTTCTGATAATGTTCCAGCCTGTCTTTATATGTTTGATGTTCCTGTTCCCTTTGTTCCGGTACTTTCATAATCTCATGGAGTTTCTGTTTGGTTTTTTCATCGAATCCATTCTGACATTCCTCCATGATCATCTTCCCATAACTGTCTAAGATGATATAGGCAACCTGCCTGTGATATTCCTGATGCTCCATGAGATAAAACTGTTTTCCATCAATGATGATATCATCCGTAGCCATCCAATTTCCCGGCTTTCCACTAATGCGATAATTTTCCGTATCCAACGTGACCAATGTACCTGACGGGTTTAATCGGATGAACCCTGATAAAAGCTGTGGATAGTCTTCATTGACATAATAACAATGGATTTCCCCATTCTGATTCAGTACAAGCACATCACTGACTTCACAAGACTCTTTCATACGTTTCCATAAAGCAATCGCACTCTCCCCCGGCAATAATGGTCTGAGATCTATCTGCCGGTAATATTCAATCCGTATCGCAAGTTTCCTGCTTACCGCTTCCTGATAGGAAAGATGCCAGAGGTCTCTCCCTTCCGAATTACGGTCTACTCGGTAAACTGCAAATTGATCATTCTTCATAAGCATCATCCTCCAGGTTATTCAGATAACGATTCAGATCCAGGGAATAATAATATTTATCTTCGATCATCTGTAACTTACTGATTGCAGAGGCAATCGTTTCCAGCAGATCGTCTTCCAATGGATCTTCTTTCGCTTCTTCTAATGCCTCTAAGGTATCCTTCAAAATATCTATCGTATCTTTTCTTGTGTTTTCGTGGAAAAGAGCCACAACCGTCAATTCATCTTCTTCAAATGTTACTTTACTCATAAGCTCATATCCTCCCTTCTTTTTTGAGATTTGGTTTTCTGTATCTCTCCTTTTTCTTCTTTTGGTCTGGTTTTCTCTACATTCAGTGGCTTTTCCTCGATATATTGTTCTACACGTTTCAGGGCTTCCTGCACCAACTTGTTCTCCCTGTAAAATGGTATGGAATCTAAGATCTCTCTTTGTGATCTTCCGGCAACCATCAGATCCATCATTCCGTCATAATCACCGCCTTCCTGCAGGTTAAAACCAACAGATTTGAGCCCATTCATTCGTTCTGCAGGTATCTTCTCATACGCTTCTAAAGCTTCCGGCAAAGTAAGATCATGATGAACTTCTCCTAATACCGGAAACTCTGAACATTCTGCCGCATAGAAACTGATACAACTCGTTTGCTCTAAGATATCCTTTTTCTGAATGTCACTTTCCATTCCGAGTATCTTTTTTCTCTCTTCTACAAAATCCGGAAGTTCCTGGAATCCAAAGCGATCCACAAAATATGCTTTCATATCCCCATTCTGATTCATGATCACAACATCACTGACAGACAGGGAGTGTGCCTTATAATCAGCCGGTGGATCATCATTAAAAATACTGTAAACTGCATTCATATCTTCATTTGGCAGATACAGGCTGGAATAAACACATCGATACTGATCAGCAGTTATCGTGATCCCTTTTTCCTGCAAGTCTTCCATCCCCACAAATAATTGATCTCTTCCTGTTCCATTTTCATCTAAATGATAGATTGAGAGCCTGCATTCTTTCCTTGTAAACATCATTTCTTCAAAACTATGTTCAAACCGTTCCGGATATATTACTCGCTCTACACGTTCTTTCTGGATTGGATCTCCTTTTTCTATGATAGCTTCTACCCATCGTTCCACTTCATTCCAGGATTTTGCAAATAAATGTCCCTGCATCCTATGGGTGCCATCCGGAATAAACTGCAGATGTTGAGAATTGCTTTCTTCTTTTGCAAAACGGTATCCGGCAGCTTCTACGGCAGCAATTAATTTCTCTTGTTTCTGTTCCAGCATCATTTCTATTTTTTCTGTCAGTTCATCGATCATTTCTCCTGCTGTCTTACGGATCACATCCATAGAGGCTTTCAGTTCTCTCATTTCTTTTCCACTGCTCCAACCTGCAATATACGGAAAACTGTATTCTGACGTATCCAGTTCAAAGGCAGAGCACACACAATACGCGACTGACTCTGCTTCCACTTCTTTTGTCAGCCGGTCCTTCTCGATGCCCTGGCTTTCCATGATCTCCTTGTCATGTAACCTTGCATGTGCGGTTTCATGGATTGCTGTTTTTAAAGTCTGGCTCTGGCTCATATCTTTTTTGATCACGATTTCTTTATCCAGGTTGTGATAATAACCGTTTGCAGATCCTTCGATCGCATCGAATCGTATCGGTACTGGTGAGATTTCCCGGATTGCTTGCAGGAATAAGTCAAAATCTTCTACTGCCGCTGTCAGGATTTCAGGAGCAAGTGTCTGGATCGGCTCTCCTGTGGTCTGTTCAATATCAAATACTGTAATCGCCTTGAAACAAGGAAGTGTGACCTCCACCTCTTCCGTCTTTGGTTTTCCATCCGGACCGATCACCGGTTTCTGATCCTGATCCAATACTGCCTGCTCCTTTTTCCTTTTGATCGGCGCCGGTGCGATAATGGTAATTCCCTTCTCCCCTTTTTTTACCTGTCTGCCCATAGACTGCCAGTTCCGATATCCTGTTACTAAGGTGGCATCCGGTCTTTGCATGGCGATCAACAGCGTATTATTAAAAGAATAATTATGGAATTTTGACATGGTTTTCAAATATTCCTGATACCGTTCACTGGTAAATAATTCTGCGACTCCTGTTTCCAGGTTTTGCATGATACTGTCCATATCTTTCCCCTGTATGGGAAGTAATTTAGTTTTTGTCAATTCTTCACTCATTCATTTCCTCTCTTTCTCTTTTAAAAAATCCCCCATACAGCCGTGTGTATGAGGGATTCCCATCTTATTGTTATACGGACTCTACACTTCTATAATTCCATAGCATGTTTCTTTGGTTTTGGATGCTCCATCTTCTGCTCTTTTCCGGTATGTTCATTTTTATCAAGCTTGGCTGCCTTTTCTTTCTGACGCTCTGCAAATTTATCTGCCCTTTCAAATACCCGGTCTTTCACATCATAATGATAGACATGATCGGAAAGTCGTTCTTCCGGAGCGACTTCATTTTCATTGATCGTCTGGACCATATCCTCCAGAACCCGGTAATCAAATGCTCCATTATCCGGAATGACTAATGTTTCATGAGTGGAAGAAGGCAGAATAAAAAAGTTTCCCTGAAAGCCTTCCCCGATCTGATCCATTACTTCCGGATAAAAAATCACACCTGCTCCACCTACTGTCTGTGAGTTCGTTACAATAAACATCGGATTCTCACTTCCCATTCCATTTGAGATAACTTCTGCAATACTCTGAACAGATTCATCTTTCAGAATTGTTTCTGGTCCCATTCCCATAAGCTGCTCGATCATACTTCCCATTACCATCACATGGATGGGTCTGACATTCGGACTGTTTTCCATAGCATCTGCATGAAGCTGTTCCTCACTGATCCCATAACGCTTTAAAATATCATTCGTGATCGTCGTAGAACCCACCCCAATATCATCAATGCGGATGGCAAGATGATAGGTAATTGCCAGATCTTCTCTCATCTGGTGAGGTACGTTCTGCAGCATTTCTTCATTTTTTTCTGCCGAAGATACGCGGATGAACAGCTTCTTCTTTGCATTCTCATATTCTGTAATGCTCTTCGGATTAAACTGCTCCGGTACATCAAGCACCAGTTCCGTAATGCTTCTCAAAATGCTTCCCATAGAAATCTCTGGATCTGACTGATACATTTTGTACAATTGATTCAGATTAAAAGTGGGAGCGATTACCTGATTTTCTTTTAAGACCGTAATTCCGAGATAATTCTCATTTAATTTCTTTACCTCTTCAATTCTTACCTGTGCATCTTCATATTCAATCGGAAGAAACTGTTTGATTCCTCCCTTTACTTCGTTAACAAATTGATTAAATTCCATATTTTATTCCTCCTATTTTCTCTTATTTTTCTTCATTGTTTTTCTTTTCGGGAAAGATAATGAAAATGTCACTCTCCCGTTTTCATCGGTTTCCATATGCAGATCTGCTTCAAAATACAGATCTTTCTTTCTGGAATACAGATCCTTCACATGAACACTTCCATTTTTCAGAAGCTCAGCAGTCATCCTGGCATCCATATCCTTTTCCATGCTCTGTAAATACTTGTTTTCTTTCCAGAGACAGAAATTACATTCACGGTTACCGCAATAGAAATTTTTCTTTCCTTCATAGACCAGGCCGCCACAGACCGGACAGGTTCCCAAGCTCTCTTTTTTCTGGAACCTTCGTGTCTCTTCTTCCGGAATGGAGTCACAATGATTCAGCATCATGGAAAGCAGTTTTTCGATACCTGTCATAAACTGTCCCGGAGCCATCTTTCCCTGCTCCATCTCTAACAGTTGGTTTTCCCATTCCGCTGTCATGGTGGCAGACTTCAAGAAATCCGGTAAGATATCGATCAATACTTTTCCGTCCTCTGTCGGAAGTATCTGTTTACCTTTTCGTACCGCATACTGGGAAGCGATCAGTTTTTCTATGATCCCTGCTCTTGTTGCCGGAGTGCCCAGCCCTTTCTTCTCGGTATCTTCCTCAAATTCTTTATTTCCAGCAGTCTCCATAGCTGCAAGCAGGGTATCCTCACTATACGGTTTCGGTGGTGCTGTAAAATGTTCCGTCTTCGCTGCGGATACGTTGTAAAACTTATGATCTGCTTCTACTTTTGGAATGCTGTCCTTCCCTGCATCCGCCGGGTTTTCTATAGCAAGTCCATCCTCATTCTTGAAGCATTCTTCAAAAAGTTTCCAACCGTTCTGCTTGACCACTTTCCCTTTTGCTTTAAAAATCTCATCCTGACATCGCACTTCCACCTCTGTCTCCATGAATACATGATCTTCTTCCATTGCTTCTACGGTATGTACTGCGATCAGGAATAAAATCTTCTGTTCCCATTCTCTTAACTTAGAAAAATCAAATTCTGCAAGTTCTACCGTAGGAATGATTGCATGATGATCTGATACTTTCTTGTCATTCAGCACCTTCTTTACATCCGGTGTTTTGGGCTGGTCAAACGGTCCCAGCAATTGATATTTCTCATGGATCTTACGGATCACTTGTTTCGCTGTTTCTTCCATATCACTTGTCAAATACTGGCTGTCTGTACGCGGATAAGTGATCAGCTTCTGCTCATACAGGCTCTGCGCCGCATTTAATGTTTGCTGAGCAGTCATTCCATAGATACGGTTCGCCTCTCTCTGTAGGCTTGTCAGGTCATACAGTTTCGGCGGTTTTACCGTCTTTTCCTTTGACTCCACCTTTTCCACAATCGCATCACTGCCCTGACAGGTTTTCCACACTCTTTCTGCTTCTTCCACATCGAAGATTTTCTTCTTCTCTGCGATCAGTCCATCACAATCCAAAACCACATTAAAATATTTTTCTTTTTTGAAACCTGAAATCTGCTTCTGTCTTTCGACAAGCATGGCAAGTGTCGGCGTCTGCACGCGTCCTACTGTCAGCTTTTTAAAATATTTTGTTGTGTAAGCTCTTGTCGCATTCATACCGACAAGCCAGTCTGCCTGTGCCCGGCAAACCGCTGCTTCTGCCAGATTATGATAGGTTTCTCCAGCTTTCAGATGTTCTATCCCTTCTAAGATCGAAGAACTTTCCAATGAACTGATCCATAATCTCTTGACCGGTTTTTTACTTCTGGACAGATCATATACATGCTTAAAGATAAGTTCTCCTTCCCGTCCGGCGTCACAGGCATTTACCACAAACTCGATATCTGGGCGGTTCAGCAGCTTTTTCAAAATATAGAACTGTTCTTTCTTATCTTTGGATACTGCCAGTTTCCATTCTTCTGGGATGATCGGAAGATCCTCATACAGCCATCTGGTGAACCTTTCATCATAAGAATCCGGTGGAACATATTCTGCAAGATGACCAAAACACCAACTGACAATGCAGCCCTTTCCTTCCAGATACCCTTCTTCTTTTTTTGATGCCCCGATCACTTCTGCAATCGCTTTGGACACGCTTGGTTTTTCTGCAATTACTAAATACATAACTTATTACCTCCTTCATATAACGAAAGGAAACGCCCCAAAAATACAGGGCGTTCCACTCATTTTTTTTATTTTTTATTCATTTTCTTCTTCCCGGTCTTCAAATTCATCCTCATTGATGATCTCCAATCCGTCACTTGTTTCCAGTCCTTCCTCTTCAAAATCCTCTTCTTCCTCTTTCTTTGGCTTATAGATCTTGAAGTAGTAATAAGCTGCAACTCCACCTAACGCAAGAATAAGGATCGCTGCCATTGCTCCCATATTCGCTTGTGGCATCTTCTCTTTTTCTGGCTTTGCTATCTCTTCTTTTTTATCGGTTTCTTCGGTTTTATTTTCATCGATGACTACCTGCGGAGTGGGTGTGACAGTTGCCGGCTCTTTTTCCTGATCCACAAATTCCTTCAGATCATTTTCATCTACCTGAGATAACAGATATACATTCTGGGAGGTAGAACTACGGTCAATCACAAGATAAAAGGTATTGTTATTCTTTGTTGTGATCGTAAGGAATTCTTTACTGGATCCATTCTGGATATCATCCTGGACTTCCCCATTTCCCGGTTCTGTAAAAGCATCTTCTTTCTTCTCTGTTTTATTATTTTCCGGCAGAACCCCCTCATCTGCCGGCTTTTCTGTTTCTTTATTCTGTACCGTCTCCGTCTGTGCCGCTTCTGTATTTGTCGTCTCTGCCGACGGATCCACATATGCAAAGGCTGTTGTGGATGCAGAAAAAAGCACCATAACGCCTAACAATACTCCTGCCACTTTCTTATTCAGTTTTTTCCATTTCACCATACGGATGTCCCTCCTCTTTCTTTTCTGTAAATACAAAGGAGCCTGTTCCTTCTTCCTCAGACTCCTGGCTGACCTGAAATTTTACGGTTCCTTCCTGGATTCCATTCAGAAGATCATGCAGGGCATGACTGTCTAATTTCATTCCACGGATGCTTTTGATCATCTCATTATCTTCTTCCTGTTTCAAAGCAGCATGAAGTCCTTTGAGATACTGCTGAAGATCAGCGATCTTCTGTTCTGTCTTATGGATCTCCTCCATATATTTCTTGATTTTTTTATTCAAATCTTTCACTCTCCTTTTCTTATGGCAATCTGCCAAAACACATAAAATGTTGCTGCCAGTATGCTGTACCGATATTGGAATAATGGATCGGATCCCCACAATGGATCATCATGTTATTTCCCACATAGATACCCACATGGCTTGCTCCTGGCGTACTGTACGTTCCCTGGAAAAAGATCAGATCCCCCGGTTTTGCATCTCCCGGAGAAACAAACGTACAACTGTTTCGCAATCCCTCTGCGGTCTGCCTTCCCAGATTCCATCCGTTTCCACAATGATTGATCACATAGGATACAAATCCGGAGCAGTCAAATCCAGAAGGAGAATATCCTCCCCATACATACGGGACTCCCAGATATTTCTCAGCTTCCCGGATCATCCGGGCAAATTCTTCATCTTGTAATGCTTCCGGCGGTATCTCATAACTCATTCCGTCCGAACCGGAGCCTGTGGAGATATTTCCTATATCCCACAAGTAATTTCTGTTGCCATAGGTGGTGTTCAAAGCATTATATAAGATCATCTGTTCTTCATTCAGATTTGCTCTTGCGACTGCATCAAATCCCGTATTCCCTAAGGTAACATACAAGATCTTCTTCGTTGTCGTATTCGTTACTGTCACTTCATTGCTTCCGTTACTATCCGCAATAAACGCTTCCCAGGTCTTATGACCATGTGCGGATGCTGCACTATGATTATCATAGTAAACGTCGAACTGCACTCCATATCTTGCAAAGGCTCCCGTATCCTCTACGGTATATTCCACGCCATTCATCACAATCTTTGTTCCCATCGGAACAAATGGATCAGAAGCATCTACCGCGATCGTATGGTTTGCGGTTGGATAAACGCCACTCGCTGTAGGACCGCCTGACCATTGTCCACAACAGATGGAACAATTACAGTAACCGCTGGTAACTACGTTCCCTAAGGATTCCCCTACCCGTACTGTCTTCGTTTCTGTTACGGTTTCTGTTTTGCTTTCCGTATCCAAGCTGTACTGTGCTTCAAATAAAGCCTGTAATTCATCCTTGATATCTTCAAATTTCCAATCCCCATATTTTGCTGTCAGATAGGAGATCAGATGATAGGGATTATGAGCGATCTCGCCTACGTTGTACTGGTATTCATCATAGTCCGGATGAGTGGCTTCCATCTCATTGATCTGCTGGTTCAAAGCCGTTTCCAAAGAAACATAGTAGTTCTCAGCCGCATAGATATCTTCATCCGTTCCCGGATATGTGGTGATCTCGATCACAGAGCCGCCCCCTTGTATGGAAGCGCTGCAGCTTCCCAAAGATACTGCCACGATCAGAAATAAGAGCACAAAAATACCGGCGCCGAAAAATACAGCCCGATTCCGCTTCACAATCTCTTTTAATGCGATCTTCGCTTTCACGGTTATATTCTCAACACCGGCAACAGTTGCCGCCCCACCTGCACTGCCTGCAGTTTTTCCTGTTCTGGCAGCCCGATAGGCATCCTTATATCGTTTTCTCTGGAAAAAGCGGTTCAGAACCCTTTTCTTCTCTTCCGACCTTTTGACCGTTTCCTCCGCCCCTGCTTTTCCCATGCTGTCACTCATACCAAATTTTAACTTTTCTCCGGTTTCATCCAGATGATATCCTCTCCGGTTTGCCTTTACATCTGCACGCTGGCTCCGAAGCTGTGCATAGCGCAGACCTCTTACCGCTGTTTCGGTTCCTCTTTCTGCAAACTGAACCGTTTCCGTTGCAACATCCTGTTCCTCTTCTTCTGAATCCGATACCCCTTTTGAAATTGCATCTCTTACCGCATACCTTCCAATGGTTCTGCCCGGTTTCATCCCCGGTCCTTTTACCATCTGATTTTCCTCATCATCAAAGGATAACCTTCCGGATTTTGCCTGCTCTTTTCTCATCTGTTTCTGGATCTGCTTTTTCCGGATCTTTTTCTTCTGTCCGGTCAAGGAGTCATCTTCCGGTATCTGCGCATGTTCCCGAAACTTTTTCTTGTATTGGGGAGATTTTTCAGATACGTTTTTCTCCCCAGCTCCCTCTCCGTCTAACACAGATTCTTCTAAAATAGGTTCCTCAGATATTGCTTCTTTTCGCAAAGAGGAGTTTCGGATCTGCTTTTTTTGCAGATTCCGTTCCTCGCTTTGTCCATCTGACAGCTTGTCTTTCTTCTTTTCCCGGTCAAAAACAAAGTCCTGTTTCATTTCCAGCGGTCTGCCTCGGCTTTTATGGCTGATATCTTTTACAGAACCATCTGCCAGATTTTCTTCCGTCAGACCGTCTCTTGTCATTTTACTGACAACTTTCTCTCTTCCTTTCAGTTCTTTCCCTGCCAAGACTTCCGCCTCCTTCCTTTTCTCTTTGTTCCACTTCTTCCGGCTTTGTTGTCATGAGAGAATATAACTTCAGGGACTTATCAAATTTATCCTTAAACGGAATGATCGTTGTCCCATAAAAGAGAAGCCCTTCCCCTTCCCCGGAATTCGTAACATAAGACAACTGATACGGTGAGATATTTAATTGTTTCGCCAGGATCTGACGATCACCTGCAGCCTGGTTTAACATCAAAATAAAATCACTGTTTTCAAAAATATTTTCAATTTCCCGGCTGGAAAGGAGATCCTTTATATTCTGCGTGATTCCAGTTGGGATTCCGCCCCACTTCCGAAACCTCTTGAAGATCTCTACCGAATAAGATGCCGTCTGCTCTTCTTTTAGAAGAAGATGGAATTCATCGATATAGTACCAGGTAGATTTTACGCCACGGTTGATCGTCACCCGGTTCCACACCTGATCCTGTATGATGAGCATTCCAAGTTTTTTTAACTGCTTTCCGAGCTCCTTGATATCAAAGCAGACAATCCTGTTATTCAGCTCTACATTCGTCTGGTGATTGAACACCTTCAAAGATCCGTTGACATAGATTTCCAGAGCTGTGGCAATCCTCTGTGCCTGTGGTTCTTTCTGTTTGCGGAGACAGTCATACAGATCTCCAAGAGTCGGCATATTTTCCGGTTTCGGATCAGAAAAATAGTTCTGATATACAAGGGGAAGGCATCGGTCAATAATAGACTTTTCTTCTGCTTCAATTCCGTCCCGGCTTCCCATGATCAATTCGCAAAGGGATAAAATAAAGTCAGATTTTACTCCCAACGGATTATCATCCTCAGAATAATTCATATTGATATCCATCGGATTGATATAATCCTTACTGTTTGGGGAAATATGGATGACCTGTCCTCCCAAAGCATGAACCAATGGATAATACTCACCTTCCGGATCTCCAATGATAATGTCATCCTTAGTTGTGAAAAATACATTCGTCATTTCCCTTTTTGCCGCAAAAGATTTTCCCGATCCCGGTGTACCAAGAATCAGACCATTTGGATTTTTCGACTTCTTCCTGTCTACCATGATCAGATTATTGCTGGTAGCATTCAATCCATAATACAAAGAATCGCCGCCCATGAATAATTCCTGTGTGGTAAATGGTACGAAAATCGCTGTACTGGTCGTTGTCAACGCTCTCTTGATTGGAATATGATTTACACCAAGCGGAAGACTGCTCATAAGTCCTTCTTCCTGCTGATAGTCCAGACGCTTTAACATACAATTATATTTCTGTGCGATACCGGCTGTTTGAAAGATCGCATTTTCCAATTCCTGCTTGCTTTTTGCGGTATTTAAAAAGAGCGCTGTTACAAGGAACATACGCTCATTTCGTGACTGCAGATCTTCCAAAAGCCGTTTTGCTTCCCCTCCATAGGTATTCAGATCCGACGGAATGATATCCATATCGTACCCTGCTCTTACTGCTTTTTTCTGCTCTTCAATTTTCATTCTATTGATATCCGTTACTTTACTTTTTACCAGCTTGATCGCTTTCATCTGATCCACAGACTGAATATGAAGATTTACAATCAAGTCCTTATCAATATCCAAAAACTCTGCCAGCATCTTATCCGTCAACTCCGGAGCAAGGATCTGTAAATAAGAAACCGCCCCCATCGTATTTCCCATCTGGAAGGTTTTCCCATCCTTAAACACAAAACTGGTAGGTGCGATATAATCTTTTGTGTTTAACCCCGTTTTAATCATAGATCCATAATCAAACTGGAATTCCACTGTAGAATCCGGATTAAACGTTTCATACAGAATCCGCAGTCGCTCCTCTCCATTCAGAGGATATGCCATCACACCAAGGATCTTAAAGTTATTTAAAATATCAGACTCAATACGCTCCAGCTTTGGTTTTGCTTCCCGGATATTTTCCGCTTCAATAGAAAAAGTGATGTATTTCGTTTTCACCAAACCATTGTTTCCTCTTGCAAGCTGTTTTTTCAGCATGTTGGCATATTCCATACGGATATCATCATAAGCATCTCCCTGTGGACTGATCTTGATCACCTGCTCGAATTCCTTCATGCTGCTCTTGTGATTGATAAAACTGAGCTGAAAATGGATGCTGCTGTCAAAATAATTTAGGAAATCACACCAGTTTTCAAAGATTGCATTCTTATCTTCATTCTGTGCTAACTGATAGTTGATATCGTAAAACCGGATACATTTGGAATAGACATTTCCCTGCACCCTGCAAATACCATCCCTCCCCATTTCTTTGTAGGCAATGGTCTGTTGAACGGTAAGTTTCTTTACATCTTTCTTTCCATTCGTCTTTTTATTTGCGGTCTTTTTTCTTTTTCTTACCACCGCTTTCTCCCCCTTTCCTTTCTTCCTTTCTCATCGTTTTCTGATCTTCTCCATCCGGATCTGATTCATAATAGTTTTCAGTTTCATATTTTCTGACAGCTGGCCGGATAAATTTCACCCGGATCACATGCATCAATACGTCTTCCAGATGCATTCCATCTTTCTCATACATGGCAAACAAAAAGGCCGGCAGCATCATAAGTACCATAAGGACTGCAGCATTATTGATTCCAAGAGCATTTCTAAAGAGAAAATAGCAGGGAATTCCCATAGCTGCTCCAATACCAATACAGATCAGCTGTCTTTTTGTAAGATTAAATGCCACTTTATTCTTTACTTTCGTTAAATCTTTCGGCACACTCACATACGCCATGTGTTTCACTTCCTTTCTTTTCTAATGTGCATTAAAGATCGACTTACTGAGTGATCCTGTCTTGAACAGACTGAAACATAAGATCACCGTATATGCCATCACACCAAATAATGAAGAACTCAGATTATCTGAAAACTGGATGCCTGCCACTAATACTGCGTAAATAGCAACACATACCATCATCAGAAATGCCTGGAATGCCAGGGCAAAGAGTCCTCTGAAATAATTCGTTCCGATCTGTCCCCACTCTCTGTTGCTCATCGTTGCGAATGGGATCGGTGCAACTGAGGTATAAAGGTAAATTTCTATCATACGGACATACAAGATAACCGTAATGAGTACAGACATAATCTTCATACAGAAACTTACGATCAAAGTTTCCAATGCCAATATCACAAGTTCTCCAATCTCCATGCTTTCCAATGTAGCTGATAAATCTGTGATCGCAGAGCTGATATCAATGGATGTGTCTCCGGAAACCAGCCCTGCCGCCGAGTTTACGACGCTTTGTCCTACATCAAAGACTGCCATCGTAATGGTAAATGTATTGCTTACCAGATAAACGGCGATCCACATTTTCACAAAATATTTAAAGAACATCCATGTATCAATATCATGCATGTTATTACGTTCTGTCAGCATGGAAATCAATTCATAACACAATACAAAAGTTATGATGATGCCTGCAATCGGCATGATGACCGAATTCGACAATCCTTCGATCATACTAAAGATACTGCCATTCCATCCTTGTGGTGTCTGTCCAACCTGGCCCGCAATCTCACTTGTCTTCTGATTGACATCCGTAAACATACGGTCCAGGTTAGAACTGATCATACCTGTTAGAAGTTCCCTCATCCATTCCTCAATCGCATCAAAAATTTGACTGAACATGGATCTCTACTCCTTTCCTTTAACCAAATAATCCACTCAAAAGCGGAATTAACTGTGTACCGATCAGGATCACACCACCGCCACTCATAAGCTGCTTAATTCCCTGTGATTTTGCACCAGGATTATCATTACCGTAACCTTCCATCAGGTTGATGACTCCCCAGACACCAAGACCTGCACCAATCGCTACGACTAATGTCTGTAAGATTGTAATTGCACTTCCGAAAAATCCCATATTCTTTTCTGAATAAACGCTGCTTCTATGGTCTGTCAGCGTTTCCTCTCTCCTTTCCCTATTATTCAGACCTCTTTTTTTACCTGTTTTCTTTGCAAGGTGATCTTATTTTCATCTTCACTTTCTTCTCCTTTCTGCCTGATCATCAGGACTTTTTCTTAAAAAAACGCAAAAAAGAGCACATAGATGGATATCTACATGCACTAACGCTTTTTATTCTGTTTTCATATATTCTTCGTGCTTTTCTATGATATATTCTGTTCTGCTTCTTTCACATCCTCTTCTGTTACATTTACTTCATACACCTCAAATTCTGTATCCTGTGAAAATACCAGCTTATGCTCCAGATATTTTTCCACATCAAAAGCATTTCTTTCATCTTCATCCGCAAGTTCCTTATATCTCTTATGCTTTGTGATATCATATTTGTTACTGAGAAATGGCCGTACGCCCCGAAGCTGTAAGATACATTTATTTCCATCCATTACAGCCAGTTCATCCCGGCTCATCAATTCTTTCCCTGTCTTCTGATAATTCAAACCATAGGACTGGCTTGTCCCTCTGGTATCAGAGGTATTGTAAAGATCGATGGTCTCTTTTCCCAGCGTTTCCGATATCTCCTTTAACGTGGAGCTTTCTTTTCCTCCAAGAAATAATACGGTATCGCAATTCCCTGTGATAGTTTCAGCAGCATCCTTATAAATGGTTTTTAACTGGCTCTGCGACTGTAAAATAATAGAGGCGGAGATTTCACGGCTTCGGATCGTTGCGATCAGTTTATCAAATTTGGGGATCTGGCCGATATTACTGAACTCATCCAGCAGTAATCGCACATGGTACGGAAGTCTTCCACCATGCTCATCATCTGCTTTATCACAGAGCAGATTAAAAAGCTGTGTGTACATGATCGCCACCACAAAATTGAATGTATCATCGGTATCACTGATAATCACGAACATTGCTGTCTTCTGATCCCCGATCATATCCAGCTCCATTTCATCATAAGACATGATCTCCCGAAGTTCCTGGATATCAAAAGGAGCAAGTCTGGCGCCGCAGGAAATAAGGATCGACTTCGCTGTTTTTCCGGCAGCCAGCTTATATTTTCGATATTGTCTGACTGCAAAGTGTTCCGGATTATCCGCCTCCAATTCTTCAAACAGTTCATCAACCGCATTCTTAAATTCTTCATCTTCTTCTCTCGTTTCACTGGCATTGATGAATTCCAAAAGAGTAGAAAAGTTCTGTTCTTCTTCCGGCGCTTCATACCAAATATAACCGATCAGAGCAGAATACAGAAGGCGTTCCGCTTTCACCCAGAAATCTTCCGTAGATTTTTCTCCTTCCCCCTTCGTATTTGCGATAATGGTATTCACAAGTTTGAGGATATCTTTTTCACTACGGATGTAATGGAATGGATTGTAGTGCATCGACTTTTTGAAATTGATCGTATTCAGCACCTTGATCCGATAGCCTCCATTTACTAGCATCTTTCCACATTCTACAATGATCGTCCCCTTTGGATCTGTCACCACATAGGATACATGATCTGTCATTTGCATAAGTTGAGGCTTTACATAAAACCTTGTTTTTCCAGAACCTGATCCTCCGATCACAATCACATTCTTGTTTCTGGCATATTTAGGAGCTTTCGGTCTGCTATTCATCGTAAGCCGTTCTGTTTCGGTCAGAATAATATTGTTCTCAAATACCGGATCTTCAAATGGTTCGATATCTTTCCGATTTCCCCACCGGGCTGATCCATACTCCTCTCCATGCCGGAACTTCTTTGCATTCTTCGCTTTATAATACAAGACGATTCTAAAAATAAGTGCTACGATCACACCTCCCAGCAAATCTTGTAGATAAAAGCTCGGAAACCAGTTGGCAAATGCCAATGGAAAATTCATCAGCATCACACAGATTTTTTCAATCATACTACGTCCCATACAATGACGATAAAGCCAAAAGCATTTATCTGCAAGATAGAAGATGATCAGATACGGAATGCTTAATATCACCACTCTCTTCATCTGGATATTCTGCATCTTTTCCCGGATCATCGTTCCTGTCCTCTGACTTTCTGTCTTGTTTTTACTCTCTGACGTTGTTTTGCTTTTCTCTCCTTTGTCTTCTGTAGTTTCTTTCGGACAGAAGGTTTTTTCTTTTTAGACTGATCCATCTCTATACCTGCATATTCTTTAAAAGCAGCCGTCATCACATCCACATCTTTCGATTTAAAAAATACCAGATACAACGGCGGTTCCACACGGGAATCCTTTTTCAGACTATAATCAATCCCATATTTTCGGGCTACCCGGTCAAAAGACTTGATATTTTGATCTGTGATCTGGATATTCGTAAGCTGCGCTCCCTGTGCGATCAGTTGCTTTATCGTCTGCTTTCCATGAGGCTTTTTCATCTCCTGTCGTTTTCTTTCTTTTTCTCTGCCCTTTTCCTGTGCTTTTCCTGTTTTGACAGCCTGTTTTACCTGTACCCGTTTCTGTTTCTGTCTGCTCATTCCATCCAGAAATTTTCTCATAGATGCCTTTAACACACCGGTACTCATCCGGGTTGTCTGGACACACAGAGCTATGATTTTTTCATTCACTTCATCCTGCAATTAACCACTTCCTTTCTTTCCTTGATCCTTTGTGGGAAGCAAATAATAGCACTGCTTCTCAATGCATCCCTTTTTTCTTCCTTCCCACCAATAACAATATTTACAAGACCAGGGTTTTTCTTCACTGTATTTTCTCCCCGGCATTGCTGCATTTGGTTCCACGATCAGGTTCTTATCTCTTCTCCTGTCCATCCTCATGTTCCTCCTTACAAAAAAGCGTTCACAGATTCCCTCAGGTTTCCATGAACGCTTTCCCTTACATTATTTCTTCTTTATTTTTCTTCCAAGGACTACCACTCCACTTAAGCTCATTCCAAGCACGATCAGCCATAAAAGCAAATTGGAGTTATCCCCAGTCTTAGGTGCATCTTTCGACGGTTTTCCACCTTCCGGAGTGCTTTCCTTTGGTTTTTCCTCATCAACCATAACAACCTTCTGCACTTCGGCGGTATCTTTTACTTCAAATACCACATCCTTTGCAATCAGATATCCTTCCGGTGCTGTCTCTTCTCGGAGCGTATATGTTCCGATTGGAAGCATCTCTATATAATGTGCCTCTTCTGTTGAAGTCCAACTTTCAATCACATTTCCTTCTTCATCCAAGATGGTCAGTTTTGCACCTGAAAGTTCCTTTCCTGCAATATCCTGTTTCGAGATCAATACCTTTGTCACATCATCTTTCATCTCCTGTTTCTGGATTTCTGCAGTATTTTCTACTGTAAAGGTAATGCTCTCTGCAGTTACATATCCATCTGCCGGTTTTGTCTCTGTCATCGTATAGGATTTTCCAACTGTCAGCTCTTTGATCACATGAGCTTTCTCTGTAGATACCCACTCATCGATTACATTTCCGTCTTCATCTGTCACCTTCAGATGTGCCCCCGGAAGTTCTTTTCCTGTGGTAAGGTCTGTTTTCGTAAGTTCTACCGTTGTCGGCTCATTTTCAAAAACAAACTCATAGGAAACCTCGGCTTCTTCTGGTTTTCCATACTCAAAAGAGAATTCCTTTTCTTCTTTCGATGTCACAAAACCATCCGGAGCATAGATTTCTTTTACGATATAAGTTCCATCTACTGGAAGATCTGCTTTGAAAAGGATCTGTCCATTTTCATCCGTTGTTTTCTGCTCGATCAGCGTTCCGGCTTCCATCAGGACTTTTCCATCTCTGCTTTTGATCTCTTCTTTTGTAAATAACCCGAAGATCGCACCTTCCAGCATACGGTCTGTATCCTTTGCTTTTTTAAGGACAGTTACTTTTATCTTCTGGCGGTTGTTCTGCCATTCTTCATCAAAAGTAACCACTGGCGTATCCTGATCGCGATAGGTCAGATCCACAAATCTAGGCTCTCCATCCAGTACAAAACCATGTGCCGTTTTCACTTCCTTCACATAATATTTTCCTACCGGAAGGTCTTCCATTTTTGCGATTCCCTTTTCATCGGTTGTGATCGTGCCTACCAGCTCATCTTTCTTATAATGGTTTGCGCTTACACCATCCGCAGCCTTGATATCTTCTGCAGCATAGACTTCAAAAGTGACTTCACTTAAGTTTCCTGTGATATATTCAAAGAAATGTTCTACCGTTCCTTTCACATTATCCAAAAGGGTGATCTTCTCTAAAAATTCTCCCTTTTTGTTGATGATCAAAAGTCCTTTTGGTACTTCATCCTTCATTTCCACTTTCTGTACTTCGGCAGTATCTTTGACCGTAAATGTCACATCCGTTGCTTTCAGATAACCATATGGAGCAAATTCTTCATGAAGGGTATAGGTTTCTCCGACAACCAGACGCTTGATCACATGTGGCTTATCCTTTTCAGATGTCCATTCATCGATAACATTTCCATCTTTATCCATGACCTTCAATCTTGCACCCTCCAGCTCTACGCCTGTAGTCAGATCAGACTTTGTGAATTCTGCTGTAGTTGGTTCATTTTTCTTTACAGTCTGTAAGAAAACAAGCTTTGTCTCCTGTCCCTGATACTCTGCAACAAATTCCAGCACCTCATCCGAAGAAACAAAACCTTCCGGCGCTTTTAATTCTTTTACATAGTATTCTCCAAATGGAAGATCCAGGGTGCATGTTGCCATACCGTTCTCATCGGATGTCATTTCCTGTAATAAGGTATCTGCTTTCACAAGAACTTTTCCATTTGCCTGGATATCTTTCTTGTTATAGATGCCAAACAAAGCTCCGGATAATACCTGCCCGTTTTCTATATCCTGTTTTTCTACGGAAATTGATACCTTCTGTCTGTCATTTCCTACCATTGCTTCTGCTTCAACGACTGGTGTTTCCTGATCCTGATATGTTAATGCAACCGTTACCGGTTCTGGATTTAATACAAATCCTTCCGGTGCCTTAGTTTCCACTACATAGTATCTTCCAAGAGGAAGATCCTTTGCTACAGCTTTTCCACTCTCTCCCGTTGTGATCGTTGCCACGAGCGTATCTTTTGCATAAAGTACGATACGGTTTCCATCTGCATCTTTCTGATGATCCGGAGTACAGATATCTTCTGCAGCTCTTACTTCAAATTCTGCTCCGGAAAGATACTGTTCCTCATAGATAAAGTCATTCTCAAAACCAGAAAGCATCTCACCTTTCTTATACACAATAAGATTTCCCTTTACCGGCTGATCTTCATAGGAAACTTCAATGATCACATCTCCACTTACTCCATCTACTTCATAGGCAGTATCCGAATCCACGGTGATCTCTACATAGTTTTTGTTGACAACATATCCATCCGGTGCTGTCACTTCTTCAATACGATAGTGCCCGATCTCTAAGTGTTTCGGTAAGATCAGGTATCCCTGGCTGTCCGTAAAGAAAGATTTATGGACTGTGACCGTAGGATAGGTTGTTACCTGTTCCACATATTTCTTATGATCCAGATCATAAATTTTAAATTCTGTACCGGCTACTAACACCGGTTTCTTTGTTTCATCATCTTTTTTGATGATCTTTAACTTTGCAGAAAACTCTTTATCCAGCAGTACCTTCCAAACCTGCGGTTTATCCGGATTGTTTTCACGGATGGTAATCTCAAAATCCTCTACCGGTTTATAATTATGAGGTGTGGTTGTTTCTCGTACAATATACGTTCCGTATGGAAGCGGAATACTGCACGCATACCCTTTCTCATCTGTGAACATTTCCGTTTTACCATCTGCTGTAAGGATGACTGGCTCTGCATGGGAGAAATCATAACTTCCATTTTCTTTTTTCTCCAGGCTGCTCTTTAAGTAAGCGCTGAAGCCTGCACCTTTTAACAGCTCTGCATCCGTTTCTCCATTGTTCGCAGCTTTTATGATCTGGAACGGCTGTTTCATAACAAGTTCTGTTGATTTCACAGTACGTTCTATCGTTGGAACTGTGCCACCTTCATAAGAACATTCCACATCATGCTCTGTCTCGTCTAACAGATATCCTTCCGGTGCCTGGATCTCTTTTACAAAATATTTTCCAAGATACAGGTCTTTAACCACCGCATCTCCCTTCTGATCTACTTTTAAGGTAGATACAAGATCACCGGCTTTATGGACAATTCCTGTTGTTCCATCTGGATGTACAATGTTTTCTCTCGCATAGAGGCCATACACCGCACCTTCTAAAGTCGCATCTCCTTGTGGATTTGCTCCTGTTTGTGCATCTTCTTTGATCAGATGGATCTTTGCATAAGTACGTTCATTCAGAACATTCTTTGTACTTGTTTTACCGATATTGACATCTACTGGATAAACAGTTGGATCTGCCTGATAATTTGCCGGTGGCTGGATCTCTTTTACATACACAACATCCTGTATTTTTTCAATCGTTACTTTAGAACCGCCCTTGCTATCTGTTGCTGGCATCTGCGTGATCAGATCTGAACACTCCTTATCACGGTAAACACCATAAATGGCTCCTGCCAGATGGTTTCCGGTGTCTTTATCATTTTTTACAATCGCAATTTCCGCCTGCTTTGTCCATGTAACATTCAGGCTTACTTTATTTGTTGTTTCCACACCTTCTCCAAAAATAAAGGCAAGATCCTGGGTACTGGAATTCGTTGTCAGCTTATACGCAGAATAATCTTTTTCCAGGCCGCCTGCCATGGTTGTAGCAAATACTTCTGCAGTATCACTTGCCTGTGTAAGCGGTGCAGAAAGGTAAAACTTTGTGCCACCTTGGATCGTTACCTTTGCTCCCGGTGCGCTTGTACTTCCTGTACTTACGTTGTGAAAACGCACTCCGGATGGAAGGCTGATCGTCACACTCTGCTGTCCTGCCGCATGGAATGTGATTTCCTTTGTACGCTGTGTATTTCCTTCTACATAAGCCTTTACATTGGCATCGGAAAATGACATAGACACATCCGGTATCTCAGGCTTCTTTACACAATAATTGTAAATATCCATTGCTAGTTCCTGTCCTGTTGCATTGGTTCCATAGAACGCATCACTACTGCCATAAGCATAAGCCGCCGCCATATGGACAAGAATAAATCTCTTTCCTGCTGAAAAATCACTGTGCTTGTTCGCAAAATAACTTTCTGCACCTGCCGCATCGGTACCGTAATAACATACCTTTGCAAGAGCCTGATTGTCAGCCAGCTTTGTGATTGTATAAGTGCCGGATTCTGGTCCCGGTTTTGCCGGCTGGATACAATAAGCCGTTGCTCTTACACTTCCATAAGAAATATAATACGGCTCTGTAAGATATGTTCCAAGCCCGTAGTCTGCATATCGGTATATTGGACCTTTTTCAATAGTTACCTGCTGAGATCCTACACCTGCAGTTCTAGCCATCGCTTTGATTGTAGTAATCTCACCTGGTTCCATTCCATTAAAATCAACACCTTGTTCTACTGCCTGTTCCATTACATCATGTAATGCTAATCCCGATCCTTCATCAAAGGTATCCTGCTCTGTCATCTGTTCTACCAAAGCATCAAAAGCAGCATTTCCTTCTGATACATCCGGTGTCTCTATTGGGATTTCTGACGGCTTCTCTGAATCCTCCTTATCTTCTTCCGTCTCTTTTGTTTCGGATTGCTCTGCATCTGCTGAAGGACTTTCACTCTCTTTTTCTATTTCCTTTACGACTACATTTCTGCTGATCTGATAATTCGGATGTTCCTGATTGACCGTTTCTACATAATAAACAGTTTTATAGGTATCTGCGTGGGATGTTGTAAAATCCTCTCCCTGCTCATTCTTTGCTTCCTCAAAAGTAATCTTTACCTTTGCTGAATCCTTGATCTCTAACCCTGTAAAATCTGTTTTCACGTCAAAACTTGTTCCCACTTCCACTTGATGATCCTTTGCCAAAACAATTTCATCTTCATCTAGCTGGCTTTGTACCTCTTCCAAAAGAGGCAGTTTTCTTTCTTTCGGAAGCTCCGCAGCATAACTGTTGATTGGTGATAACACCGTAGATAAAAGAGTGACCGCTGTCAGCAATCCGGATACAACCCGCTTTGCTTTTTGTTTCACTTTCATGTTCTTAAATCCTTCCTTTCTTCTGAATCTTATTTATCCGTTATACTTGTTCATCGTTTTCCATCATTCTTTCCTGAAAATAATCCCCTCCTTTCCTAGTCTTGTGCTATTTGGGACAGTCAGCACTTTGCTGAGATAACAGCACAAATATATGGCGGTATCTGCCTTTTCAAACAAACACCGCCATATGATTTCTACTGTCATCCTCATTTTGATTCAGACAATTATTTTTTATTTAAGATTTAAGCGTTTTCCTGTTCTCTTCCCCGGATCCGTTCCTGTTTTAGAGTCCATATCTCCAAAACGTTTTCTCTGTCAGGACACGCACAATGCACATTCAAGGCAGGTATCACTCCGGGCAGGCTATTCTCTTTTCAAGGTACATGAAGTGTTTCTTAGAAACGTCTTCATATAACGAAAGGAAAATGGCCTATTTTACAGGGTGCTTTTTAATTTTTTTTGATTTTTTTTATTTTTTTTCTGCATCTGCATGTTTTTTCATGACAGAAAGTGCTCTTTGCAGCATTTCACAAACACTCTGCTGTCTGATTCCAAGATAGTCCGCAATCTTCTCTTGATTCATTTCTTCAAAGTAAAATAACTGGATGATTTCTTTCTGTCTGGCAGTCAGACAACCTAAGAAATCGCGGACCACCTCTTTTTCAATATACTGGTCGAGAAGATCTGAAGCTGGATCTAGCAGTAAGATCCTGTCATCCGCATAATCGCTATACGAAACGAGTCTATGGTTTGATGCCACTTTAGCCTGATTTATTTCCATACGATCCGTTGCTTCCATTAACAGACGAATGTACCAGTTTTCGTTGTCAAAAAATTCTTCGTTCATAATGCTTCGATCTTCCTTCACATCCATGTATTGATAATCTTTACAGGAATGGAGTGGAAAGATGGTTTTCTTTCCGTTTTCCCTGTATAACACATACCCATTTGCGTAAACGGTAATATCACATTCCCCACTCAGAATTTCCTTTACTACAATCTCTTCTTTTTCTAACGCCTTTTCAGAAGGGACTCTCTTTGTCATACCTGCCACTTTTACTACTTTCTTTAATTCTTTTAATGTCAACATATGGACCACCTTTCTGCCTTACGGCTACGGGTGATCCATGAACTCTATAAAAAACTCATCACAATTAGCCACGAACTCACCCGTTTTTTTTGAACGGGAGCCCGCAGCTCCTATGTAATTACCTCCTTCGGCTATATCATACAAAACTCCGTATCATCTCTGATTTTTGCACACGAAACTTTGCCCTCTATATATCGAAAGGAAAAAGCCCTGTTTTACAGGTTAAAAACTCAACTTTTTTTTAAATTTTTGAGAAAACAAAAAAAGCCGGCAAAACAAATGCTTCCACAGACACAGAATGAAATATCATCCTGCATTGTATCTGCAAATGTTTTGCCGGGCTCTTCATGATTCCAGTCAGGTTCAGCTCCTTGACAAACTCTTGCTATCAGGTGCAGCCTTGATGGTTCCAGCCAAATCCACCGCTTATCCTGACAGATCATTTTATTTAGTTTCCTTTCGGGAATTCATCACTTTTTGAGAATATACCCGCATTCTTTCTTTCAGTTTTTCGTCTTTGATGTGCAAAGGCCGTACTGAAACAATATCATCTTTTACTAAAATCTCCAAAGTGCTTCTACATTTCTTACATTCTACTTCTGAATCGCAATGTGCGCTTTTTTCAATAAATGCTCCGCATACAGAGCAATGTACATGCCATCTGATAGCATCTGATCCCATAGGCTTCCTCCTTTAAGCAATAATAAAAAATTCCATTTTATTACTCAACGGATCAAAGGGAAATCAAATCCGCCTTATGAGCATCATGTTGTCCATTCCGTAAGTGCCAAAGCTGCACGAACAGCATGATCATCAAATCCCAGACCTGCTTTGTTGATCTGGCGCATCCATCCTTATTCTCTCCGGATTCCCACTCACCCAGAATCCTAAGAATTTCTGCCGATTGTATTTAACAAGGTAATTCCAATTCTTCAAATATATCTCCGGATAACTCACAAAGATCCGGGATCAAAATGATCGTATCATCAATCCGTAAATGAATCGATGGATCAAAAAATTCAACGGTTCCGCAAATCGTATGATACTGGCCTGCCGGTTTCATTTCCCGGCTTTCTTTAAAATAAGTTGCCTGTATCTTCATTCCAACAGAAACCATCTGTAGCTTCCTATCCAATCCGCATTTTTGTTCTTCGGATAACATCTTCCTTTGTTCATAAAGTATTTCCTGTTTCCGTACGATCTCTTCAAATCCCCGAAGTGCTGCAAAAGGGGCAAATTGTTTCGCTCTGTGCTGCACATCCATAGGGTATCTCTTGGAAACCGGTCTTGGAACATATAAATATTTCTGATACGCCTCTGCCAGCATATTTTCACCTCCTATGCACGATGTCCTCCAACCTGATTGTTCCTCTCTCGATAGGTGGAGCATTCCAACAGATTGGATCCCCGCATGATCGCATTTTTTCCATAACGCTTTTTCACCTGTAATACGGCTTCCTGCAGATGTCTTTCCTTTTCTGCTTTTATGGAATCCTGAAAAAGAGTATATTGCTGATATCCTTCCGGCTTTATCTTATTTGCAATAATTTCTATTCGTCTGATTCCGGTATATGGATCTGCGATTTTTCGATAAAGTGCTTCTACTGTATCGATTATTTCCCTGGAGCGATTGGTACAATCCGGAAACCTTACGGTTCCTTTCGATGACTCCCTCTCAAAACGATGATCGTAAGCGATCCACAAGGTTACAGAATTCGTTACCAGCCCCTTTTCCACCAGATCCAGAACCAATACATCTGTCATTTCTCTTACAACAACAGCAGCTTCTTCAATTGTATAATTTCTCATCAATACCTGTCCATTGGAAAGACTATGCTCTTCTGTATGATAATTCTTGATATCACTCATTTTACAGGATTCACAGCCCCAGGCATGATCGATCAATAGTTCTGCATCGATCCCAAACATTTTATACAGCCAGTCTTCCGATTGAATAGAGGCAAGTGCGATATCCCCCATCGTTTGGATTCCATATCCGGCTAATTTTCTCTCTGTTCTGGAACCAATGCGCCAGAAATCACTCAATGGTTTATGTCCCCATAACTGTTCCCGGTAAGAGATCTCATCCAGCATTCCGATATGATCCTCTATATGTTTTGCCACAATATCCATTGCGATCTTTGCAAGATACAGATTGGTTCCGATTCCTGCTGTTGCTGTAATTCCGGTTTCTTCCATGACCGCATCCATCAGTTTTTGTGCCATTTCCTTCGCTGTAAGGTGATACAGGGAAAGGTATCTTGTGACATCCATAAAGCACTCATCCACACTGTAAACATGGATATCCTCTTTTGCCATATAGTTTAAATAAATCCCATAGATCCTTGCCGAATACTCCATATAGAGCTGCATCCTCGGCTTTGCTACAATATATTCGATATGATCCGGTATCTCATGGATCCTGCAACGATTTCGGATCCCCAGCTTTTTCATAGCCGGCGTGATGGCAAGGCAAATGGTGGATACCGATCGGTCCGGATCTGCAACAACCAGATTGGTAGTAAACGGATCCAGTCCTCTTTCCACACACTCAACAGAAGCATAAAAAGATTTCAGATCAATACAGAGGAATGTTTCCTTCTGTTTCAAATCAATCACCTCCCATAAGTTGCCTATCTTTCTCTTTCCCATAAGCAATCAGATCTCATCCCAACTCGTTTTCACACGATAGAGATCGTGCCAAAACAGGCAATTTTCAGTAAATCCATTGACAAAAAAGGAAATATCATTTATATTATAGGCAAGTAGTTGCCGTTCTGTTGTGATTCACATTATAGGCAATCATTCGCCTCTTGTCAAGAGGCAACTTGTTGATTATGGGAAATTTATTTCCTATACCGTTTCAGCATCATACACAGGGATCCTGAAACGCCAATTAGAAAGTAGGTATTTTTATGACATTCGGTGAAAAAGTGAAAAATTTAAGAAAGAACAAAGGACTCAGCCAAACCCAATTAGCCGATGCTGTCGGTGTCTCCCTTCGGACTGTTCGGGGATGGGAAATTGAAGGCCGTTACCCAAAGAAGCACGATCTTTACCAGAAACTTGCAGACATTTTAAGCTGTGATATCTCCTATCTCATGACAGAAGAAGAGACTTTTATCACAGAAGCATCTGAACAATTTGGAAACCGCGGAGCAAAACAGGCTCAGCAGATCTTAGAACAAGCCGCTGCAATGTTCGCCGGCGGGGAACTTTCTGATGAAGACAAAACGGCCTTTATGGATGAAATCCAGTCTTTATATCTGGATTCCAAGAGACGTGCAAAGAAATTTACACCAAAGAAATATTTAGATGCCAAATAGATGGGGTGATTATGGGACAGCCTATAGGATATAGTTTTATTGTCAGAAGTACATTACCACTTCTGTTTGATTCATACACGAGGTGATATATTTGGGGAATTCATATATTTACAACAAAGTAGAAAAACTTGTAAAAAAGTTCAAGACCAGGGATCCTTTTGAAATACTGGAAGAAATGAATGTGATCGTTGGAGAAACAGACCGCTACGAAAAATTAAAAGGATACTGTTTCATGAGCTGCCAAACCATTTATGTTATGGTAAGCAGTTTTCTCTCTGAGGAAGAGAAAAAGATTGTTGCCGCCCACGAACTCGGTCACATCATTCTGCATCGTTCTCAGCTCAAAATGGCGCCAATGAAAGATGATGTCTTATATAACATGAGGGATAATACGGAATACGAAGCGAACCTTTTCGCTGCAGATCTTATCCTGGATGATAAAGAAATCGCAGACCTGTCAAAGAACGAAGACCTGAACTATTTCGGGCTCTGTAGCTGCTTAAACTCCAGTCCGGAACTCATGAGCTTCAAGTTATACAGTCTGATCAAGCGTGGTCAGAACTACAATATGCCGTTGGAAATACAGAGCAACTTCCTGGCCAAATAAAATTTGCCCGTTCCATACAACTGAACGGGCTTTTCTTATATCCATATATGAAGATTCTTTTATTTCAGTTCGCCATGCTTATTTTCAAATTCCATGATCGCCTGACGTATTAAATATAACACTTCTCCATTGATTGAACGCCCTTCAAATTCTGCCAGGCTTTTCAGTTTTTTATGCGTTTCAGCATCAATCCGTAATCCTAAATGCTTCTCTTTCTCCATGATTATTCTCTCCATCTCTATAAGTACATATTAAGTTCATATTTCAAGTTCATTTTAAGTACAAATAATGGTAGAATGTTTTAAACGGACTTATTTTAAGTACACTATATTTTTTCACGGAGGAATTCGATTATGCATGAAAAAAGAAAAAAATATTATCATATCAGGAAAGATTTATTCTGGTGCACCATCCTATTAGCTGTATCCTTTCTCATCGGTTATGCTATCCATCAACATCACGGTATTTTTCTAACACATTCCCTGAAAGCAGACGCCCCAAAAGAACGGATAGAAATAACCTTTGACGATCTGCAATCAAGCCTGAATGATATCTCTACATGCTATTTATGTGGAAGCTCTGATTATAGTATGATGGACTATTATCGAAAATTTGATACGGTTGGACTGATTTCTCTTAATGATTGGCACGTCTTAGATTTCCAACTGAAAGCATATGATGAAAGCGGAAATGAAATATTAAATAAGACCAGTTCAAATATGCTTTTTGGAAACACAGGCGAAATCACCTATTCCTCTCATGGAGATGTTTCCAGAGGAATGGCTGAGATAGATATCACGTTACCGGAAAACTATAAATTGAACAAAAGAAATCTAACGGATCATCTCTGCCAAAGTTGCCTTGATAAAGTTGCTGCTTCTTTAGAATATTGGAAATATGAAGATGAAAAGAAAGAACCGATCCCGCTGTGTTTGGTCGATTTTAAAACTCTTGATATTTATTCTTTACAGGATTATTACCGATCCGTTTTCATCCGAGATTATTATGTAGAAATGGGCTTTGAAGAAATTTCTGTAGAAGTAAAAACTTTTTATCTGCCGAAGAGATAATAATTATGATATACTGAAAAAAATGACAAATAAGAATTTGAGGTGATGAAACTATGTCTGAAATACAAATTGCATGGTTAGAATTGATGACAGTTGGAGGTCTTGGTGTAATATTAGTTCTGCTAGGAGTTACTTTCAATATCATTGTAAAAAGACAAAATAAATTGTGTACAAAAAAGACAGACGGTATTATTAAACAATATGGGTTTCCTGGAAATGGAAGAGTGTACCCAATCGTTGAGTACTTTGTGAATGGAACTTGTTATAAAGCAAAGAAAAAATTTCGAGGAATTAAAACAACGCAACTATCAGGAGTACCTGTACCGATGAAACCAGAAGTCTATGAAGATGAAAAAGGATGGCTACATGTAAAAACTGGAGCTATTGCAAATTTGCATCAACTTGCGGAGCAGTTGTGGCCTATCAACAGTAAGATGACAGTTTATTATAATCCAAACAATCCTAAAAAGTGTTATATTGATAGACCAATTTCAAAAAGATTTACTTCCATGATGTTTATCATAATGGGGACAGTAACAATACTCTTGAGTGTACTGGTATTCTTTTTGATGCAGTTATAAATTGCAAAAGATAATTGCTAATCAGACAAATCCCAGTTTGGACTTTTCTTATAGAGCCTTTCCATGAAGGAGAGGCTCTTTTCATCTGAAATTACTAAGATGACTATTTCAACTATCATCATCTTTTTTAACCTAAAATCAATGCACATATTCTTTCTCTAAATAAGTCCATTACAGCATCTATAAATTCTCCGGCAAATACAATAAACTTCAAAACACCGCCCATACAAGCTAAAAAAGCTGCCTGTATCCAGTCTTGATAACAGAGCACTGTTCCTATAAACAAAACTACAATTCCAAATCCCAATATCTTTTTTGCGATTGCCACCATATGTACTAGTAGTTTCACTCCGACACCTATGATTGAAACAATAAACCACAATGGAATCAATAACACTTTTCCTGACACTTTTAAAATCCCCATATCCATCCTCCTCGCTATCTTGCCAGCCATGGCATATCATGATTTACTTCTGCCCGGTAATACCCACTTATCGTTGAAGGAGCATTGAACAATGCTGCAAGTAAATATTTCTTGATATTCTTGATTTTACTCGTATTTCCTTCCAGACAATGCAGCACATACTCTACATGCGAATAATCCAGCTTCATGAATTTTCCTCTTACCAAAGCTCCTGAATACCAGTTGCTTGCAATCAATACTCTATCACTCCTACACATGACAGTCTCTACAATCAGATCCACTATTTCATCAATCTGATTTTTGTCATGAGGATGACTCACAAGTAGGGCATCATACTCCAGGTTTTCTTTGATCAGAGATTGATACGCATGTAATGTTTCCATCTCATCCTCTTCGGATCCTATCCCATCTGCAGATACGATAGGATTAGATTTATTCTCACTAAGATTAGTATTGTTAATATTAGTATTATTAGAGTTTGAAATGTAAACTTCTTGAAGTTTATTTTCGGGACTTCTTGAAGTTTGTTTTTGGGACTTCTTGAAGTTTGAAATGTAAACTTCTTCTGTCTCTTCTTCCTCTACTGAAGTTTGATTTGTAAACTTCACCATCTTTGGTTTTTCTTTTTTCTGTTCCTCACATTCCTCCTGAATAAATGATTTTACATAGATGATCGTAACCTTTCCAAATCCCTGCCTACGTTTTTCAATCAAACCTATCCCTTTTTCATCATCCAGCTCCTGAAGAGATTTCACCGCTTTATTTCTGCCACAATTCAATAATTCCATGATATCTTCAATGGAAAAATAGATATATGCCCGATTTTCTTCATCAAACCACTGATTCTTAATAGATAAAGACATTCTGTCCAACATCAAACCGTATAAGATCTTCGCATCACTGGAAAGATCCTTGAAACAGTCATTGGTAAATAAAGCTTTGGGTATTCTGTAAAAACTAAACTGGTCTGCTTCTGTTCCATAAAAATATTTAAAATTCATTTTTTTATCCATGTATCTTCCTCCCTTCCTTTCTCTCATAGAAGTCCTTTTTTTAAACTTCTGTATCTCTTCTTTCTTCGGGTTGTCTTATTTTGACAACCCTTATTTCTGTTCTCTTTTCCATTGTTCCAGTAATGTCTCAATCACCTTTTCCATATCCGTTTCCGAATAGTCTTCCGGAAAATATTTTGTAAGCTTCTTTCCTGATAACACCACTTTTCGTTCCGGTGCTTTTACCACTATACAACTATTAAAAATTGAGATCATAAATCCCTGGTTCACTGGTCCTTCTTCCAACTGTTTTCTCAAAGCTGTAATCTGCTTTGGTTTAATAAATCCTGTATCCCGGATATACTCATAAATCCATTTCTGCATTTCCTTATCAATGTAGGAAATATCAACGGCAATGGTAAAATTCAATTTCTTTGCATCTACCATATCTAATAATTCCGGGATTAATTCTGTAAGTCGAATGTAACGCTGAACATTACGAGCACTCTCTCCTACTTGTTCCCCTAACTCTTCTCTTGATTTCTTACCCAACTTGTGGCCATTATGACCACAAGTTAAATCAGCTCTTTTTCCCTGTCTCTTCATCGCATCCAGTTTCATCTTATAAGCAAATGCTTTTTCACTCGGAAGTAACTCTTCTCGTTGAATATTGGCATCTACCATGGCGATTACTGCATCATCATCTGACAGCTCTCTGACAATTGCAGGAATTGTTTCCAAGCCAGCTCTAATAGCCGCGTACATTCTTCGATGACCTGATATCATCTCATATCCATCTTCACCATCGGATCGTAACAAAACTGGTGTCAGTATCCCTTTTGCCTTTACACTCTCCACCAAGTCTGTCATCTTTTCGTCATCCAATACCTTAAATGGATGATCCTTAAAAGCATGAATTTTACTGATATCAATCTCCATTGCCGATTCTTCATTGACTACTCCCAGCAATTCATCAATGCTTGTCAATTTGATTTTTTCTGCGCTTCTACTTTTCATTTTCCAAAACCTCCTGTGTCAGATTTTCATAAGCCATAGATACTTTTCCCTTTGGACAATGACAATAAATACTTTTTCCTTCCGCACTTGCTTCAGCTACCTTAACTGATAGTGGAATGACATTTTCAAAGATAGAAATCTTAGATCCATAAGTTTCTCTCACTCTGGAAGCAATATCTTTGGCGTAATTAGTACGAAAATCCACCATTGTCAAAAGAATTCCCTGTATCGTCAGCTTTCGGTTCAATCTCTTCTTTACCATAGAAATAGTCCTGATCAACTGTTGAAGTCCTTTAACCGGCAGATATGCAGCTTGTACAGGTATCAAAACCGTATCAGAAGCTACTAAAGCATTGATGGTCATCATTCCCAAGCTCGGCATACAATCAATCAAAATATAATCGTATCGTGATCGCATCGTATCAATATATTCCTTCATGATCAGCTCCCTGCTCATTACATTACTCATAGTTACTTCCAAGGCTGATAACTCAATATTGGCCGGTAGGAGATCCACTTGTTCCTCATGATGTAAAATGCCTTCTTCCTCAGCAATTTCCTCGTCATTGATAATATTCATCATAATAGTTGCAAGAGTTGTTCCAATATCATCCGGTTCTACATATCCAAGACTTGCAGTTAAGCTTCCCTGTGGATCCGCATCGATCAATAACACTTTTTTTCCTTGTCTTACCAACCCAACTCCAAGATTTAAAGTCGTTGTACTTTTTGCAACTCCGCCTTTCTGGTTTACTACTGAAATAACTTTACACATACTGTTTTCCTCCATTTATTTCTCCCAATTTTCATTCTGCCAGATTTTCAATAATGCTATAATTTCTCGTTTCATCATTGCCGGTGTATATCTGCTTGGAAAATATTTGTGAAGCTGCTCATTCGTAAAGGCAACTCTCGTAATCTCACCTTTTTTTATCTCACTCATAATTTCCTGCATCTTCTCTAATGTAAGTTGGTTTTCTTTGCTCAATTTTCTAATCCGCTGTGCCTGTGATAAAGACGGAACAGCCTGAGCATAATCCATTGCTTCTAATAGTTGTTTTTGTTCTTCTTCTTTTAATGCTGAAATTTCAACTGCCGGATTAAAAGATATCAATTCATCATCTAATTTCTGTAAGAACTCAGGTATTAGTTTCGTCAATGAAATATATCTTTGTACCTGCTTTGGACTATCTCCACATTCTTCACTGATAATCTCTACTGTTCTCTTTCTTTTTGTTTTGTGGTCAATTTGACCTTTTTTCCTACCTGATTTTCTTTTCAGCACATCATTTTTCATTTTGTAAGCAAAAGCCTTTTCACTGAAACTGATTTTTTCTCTGTGCAGGTTAGAATCCACCATATTCAAAATAGATTCATCTTCTGTCATCACACGGATAATTACTGGTACTTTTCGATACCCCAGTAACTCAGCTGCATGTTTTCTTCTGTGACCGGATATAATCTCATAGACTCCATCTGGCACAGGCCTGACAATCAATGGATTGAGAATTCCGTACTTCTCAATACTTTCTTTTAGCAAATGCATCTCTTTATCATCTTTCACTTGAAAAGGATGATTTTTAAAAGAACAGAGTCTTTCAATCTCAATTTCAATAATCTTCTCATCTTCATTCTTCGGAATAAATTCTTTCGTTACTTCCGTCATCATTTCCTCCTTCTTCGGTCAGACAAAAAAAGCCCGTCTGGATCCGATTATTTTTGAAATCAGTTCCAAACGAGCATCTCGTTTTCTATTAGCTATAGCTAATATATTTCTCTATTGTTTCAGCTAATATATGTTTGCAAATTATATTCTGCAAAGAATTTTTCCTTTGATCTACTGTATTTTACATTCCTAAATCAATGGTGACAACAGATACTTCCCCAAATGTTAGCAATATCTCTGATACAGTCTATTTGCAAAACTCTATTTTTTATTAGCTGCCAGCTAACAATTATTTCATTGTATTAGCTGAAAATCATCCTCAAAGCAATAAAATCATGCATTTTTTTTATCAAAAAAGCGCCCCATTATTTGCATTTCTGCTAATAATCGAACGCTTTTGACTGGCCGTCTCGTATAGGAATCGAACCTATAATTTAGTCTTAGGAGGACCATGTTATATCCATTTAACTAACGAGACAAAATGCCATTTTCCCTTGAAAACACGCGATTTTCCGGCTTTTTGGTAATGGCAACCTTTATTTAATTATCAGCTTTTTTCAAGCTGTTAATTACTATTATTTTTCATGTTGGTGACATCAAAGCACTCACCTATTAGGGTAACACCTTCGTGTCAATTTTTACTCTTCTTAACTAGATTTGAACCCAAAAGTTTTTTCAGGAAGTGATAACCTTGGTTCCTCCTTAGGAGGCGCTTGTTATATCCATTTAACTAAGGAAACAAATATCTGTTTTGGGCTTAAAATCAAGATTTTTCGATGATTTCTGCTTTCGCAGTCAGTGTCTGAATTATCCATCAGTCTAAGCCTTTTCTTTTTCAGTATACCAGATGGTATCTATGTACCATCTGGTATACTGTATTGTCTAATTGAAATTGTACTATATCCTGATTAAAATTACAAGAGTATAATTAATTTTTCAGGAATTTAGAAATATTGTTACTGTTCTAAAAATGTACCTGTCCCTGAAGCCAGATATTGGCTCTCAGCCTTCTTCCTATAGTTGGCTCGCCTAAAAGGTCTTCTCTGTTAATACAGACATCAAACTGCATATTATTGCATTCGACAGTCATCTGTACAATTTCTTCTCCTGTCAAAATATTTTTGAATGTATGAACATCCAGAATTTCTCCCAGAATACTGTACTGATCGCACTGAATTCCATATGGCATAAAATAGGATTCTACTATGGAAAAAAGATCCTCTGTTGCAATTCTCTGAGAAATCATGGAGTATGTATCCATATCCTCCATTGTAAGACTTTCCATTGCTTCTTCGTCTCCATCTCTGGCAGCTGCAATCAGATTGCTTCTGTTTTTCATAACCTCTTTTTCCACTTTTACTGCTTCTTTATCTTTCATTGCAGGAAGTAAAACCCGTCCTTCTTCTGCAAGTCCAGTCAAAGTCACCGGCTGTGCACCCAGATTCTCTTTTCCCTTTTCCTGTAGATATTCTGCAGCATTCTGAAGATAAAAAATCAAAGTAATTCCTATTCTCAGGTCATCACAGGCTCCTGCAAATGACTCTCTGTCCAGATGTCTTTCCACAGTTACCTGCTCCTGGGTGGTAATTCCGGTTCCTCTGAAAAACGGGAAATAGTAATCCACATGAAAACGATTATATTCGTCATACTGACCACACACTGTAATACCGCAGTCACATCCATAATTCTTTGAAAACTCTGTAAAAATGCCATCCGGATGATCTTCAACAGCTATTTTTTCATCATAGTTCCTTACAGTATCTCCGATAATTTCTTTTATCTCTTCCCTGCTTCTGACTTTGGAAAAACCAACCGCCCTCAGATAACTGTGCACAAAAACACCTCCATACCCGTTTTATGCACGGGTCTTTTTCTCAATCTTTTTCATACCGCCCATGTATGGCTGAAGTGCTTCCGGAATGTTTACAGAACCATCTGCATTCAGATTGTTTTCAAGGAAAGCAATCAGCATTCTCGGCGGTGCTACTACTGTATTATTTAATGTATGAGCAAGATATTTCTTTCCATCCTCACCATTGACACGGATCTTCAGACGACGAGCCTGAGCATCGCCAAGGTTGGAGCAGCTTCCTACCTCAAAGTATTTCTTCTGTCTTGGAGACCATGCCTCTACGTCTATGGATTTCACTTTCAGATCAGCCAGATCGCCGGAGCAGCATTCCAGTGTACGAACCGGAATATCCAGAGAACGGAACAGATCAACTGTATTCTGCCATAATTTTTCAAACCACATTTTGCTGTCTTCTGGCTTGCATACAACAATCATTTCCTGCTTCTCAAACTGGTGAATGCGATAAACGCCTCTTTCCTCAAGACCATGTGCTCCTTTTTCTTTGCGGAAGCATGGGGAATAGCTGGTAAGAGTTTTTGGAAGCTCCTGCTCCGGAATGATCTGGTCAATAAATTTACCGATCATAGAATGCTCACTTGTTCCAATAAGGTAAAGATCTTCACCCTCAATTTTATACATCATAGCATCCATTTCCGCAAAGCTCATTACACCTGTTACCACGTTGCTGCGGATCATAAAAGGCGGTACACAGTAGGTAAATCCTCTGTTGATCATAAAATCACGGGCATAGGAAATTACTGCGGAGTGAAGTCTGGCAATATCTCCCATCAGATAATAAAATCCGTTTCCTGCAACTCTTCTGGCACTGTCCAGATCAATTCCATCAAAGTTTTCCATGATTTCTGTGTGATACGGGATCTCAAAATCAGGAACAACCGGCTCTCCGAATTTTTCAACCTCAACGTTTTCACTGTCATCTTTTCCAATAGGTACTGTAGGATCAATGATATTCGGAATTACCATCATATCCTTCAGAAGCTCTTCTTCTACTTCTTTTTCTCTTGCAGAAAGTTCATCAATACGTGCTCCGGAAGCAGCCACCTGCTTTTTAATTTCCTCTGCCTCTTCGCGTTTTCCCTGTCCCATCAGAGCGCCAATCTGTTTGGAAATTTTATTTCTCTCAGCTCTTAACGCCTCAACCTCCTGCTTAATGGCTCTGTTTTCTTTGTCCAGCTCCAGAACCTTGTCTACCAGTTCCAGCTTGCTGTCCTGGAATTTATTCCTTATATTCTGTTTTACGATCTCCGGATTTTCTCTTACAAACTTGATATCTAACATGATTTTCCTCCTCAAAATTTAACTTTTAATTTAATTTGTCAGTTTCATCCTCTTCCAGTTCTCCCAGTCCAAAATTGACAGCTTTTCTTAATGCCTCAACTTCTTCCTGGCTGAGCATTACATAAGATTCACCTTTTACAATTTCCTTCAGATAAAGGAAACAGTTATCGCGACTGTGAACCGCATTTAAGATCAGACCTGTATTTTCTTTATCAAGAAGAGCAAGCGCAAAGCTGAGTTTGCCGCCTACGTCATCAAAAGCATCGTATTTTTCTACTCCATACTTGCTGAAGATCACTCTGAAATTTTTGACAATCGACTTTATTGTCTGCTCATGATTTTCCTTTGCCTCATAGAGCCGGTCAATCTGTGCAAATTTTCTCATAAATGTCTTTTCCAGTGACTGTGCATCGCTGCCCTTCATAAACATCTTATATTTTCTCTCCAGCCTGCTCAGTCTCAAACTATAGCTTATCATACTTCCAATCAAAATAATTACAATAATCAAAAGTATGATAATAATAATTCCGGGATCAATTCCTATATTTTCAAAAATAGCACTCATATGATCTGATCCCCCTTTTATCCAATAGACTCAAACAGATCAATGATCCGTTCCAGGTCTTCTCTGGAGTAATACTCGATTTCTATTTTGCCTTTATTATTCTTCTTTCTGTGAATAAATACTCTTGTACCTGTGATTCCTTTCATTTTTTCTTCCAGACTTTCGTAAACAGCATCCTCTGCTGAGTTTGAAACTGTCTCTTTCTGACGTGAAGGTTTCAAAATCTTCCGCACAAGAGCTTCTGTCTCACGAACACTCAGTTTATGATCAAATACTTTTAAAGCGATCATTTCTTGTGTTTCAAAGTCAGAAATCCCCAGAATTGCACGGGCATGTCCGGCAGATATCATTTCATCCACAACCATTTCCTGAACCCGCGGTGAAAGTTTCAAAAGACGAAGAGAATTTGTTACTGCTGTCCGGCTCTTTGAAACCCGTTCCGCAATCTCATCCTGTTTTAAATGAAATTCTTCAATTAAACGCTTATATGCCTGAGCCTCTTCTACCGGATTCAAATCTTCTCTCTGTATATTTTCAATCAGAGAAATTTCAACAATCTCCTGATCTGAAAACTCTTTTATTACAACAGGAACTTCTTTTAATCCAGCCATTTTTGCAGCTCTCCAACGTCTTTCACCAGCTATGATCTCAAAATAGCTCTTCTTATCAGATACAAGAAGCGGCTGCAAAATTCCATATTGTTTTATTGATTCAGATAACTCCAATAATGCATCCTCATCAAACTTTTTACGTGGCTGTTCACGATTTGGCTCCACTTTTGAGATTTTTACAATTACTGGACCGCCTGCTGTTTTTTCTTCTTTCTTTTCAGAGGTTTTCACAGGATGAACTGCTGTTTTTTCTTTTGTATCCTTTGCTCCTGATTTTGAAGGAACAGACTTTTCCGGAAAAAGCGCATCAAGACCTCTTCCAAGCCCAGATTTTTTTACTGCCATCATTCACCCTCCCTGTTTATTACTTCTTCTGCTAACAAACGATAGCTTTCTGCTCCTGCGGAGCGTGAGTCATAAATAGTGATTGGCTGTCCATAACTGGGGGCTTCCGCAAGTCTTACATTCCTGGGAATAATTGTCTTATAAATATTCTGCTGAAGATTATCCTTAACATTTTCCACTACCTGCAAAGATAAGTTTGTTCTGGCATCATACATAGTAAACACAACGCCTTCCATAACAAGACGTTTGTTTAATCTTTCTTTTACCAGATCAATTGTATGTATCAGCTGAGATAAACCCTCCAAAGCATAATATTCACACTGTATTGGCACAAGAACCGATGTAGCTGCTGTTAAAGCGTTAATGGTCAGCATATTTAAAGATGGCGGACAATCCATAATAATATAGTCATATTTTCTGCGTATTTTGTCCGTTATTCTTTTTAAAATATACTCTTTATCATCTACGCCAATCAGTTCTATTTCCGCACCTGACAAATTCACATTGGATGGAATTAAATCCAAATTTTCCACTACGTTTTTAACAATTGTACTTTTTGCATCTGCCTGTCCCAGCAAAAGCTCATACAGCGTGTTCTCCACTGTATTTTTATCAACTCCCAGGCCACTGGTTGTATTTCCCTGCGGATCAATATCTATTGCTAAAACTTTTTTCCCTTTTTCCGCAAGGCAGGCTGACAGATTGATGGCTGTTGTTGATTTGCCAACCCCACCTTTTTGGTTAGCTACCGCTATTATTCTTCCCAATTTTCTTCCTCCTTTTGAGGGATTATAGAGATATTTTCATTATAGCACTTTTATATGTATTGTTCCACTCTATGTTTCACGTGAAACATTAAATTTTAGGAAACTCTCTAAATTAATTATTGTTAATATTCAACAATTTTATACACTTTAAGAAAATATTTTTTATCATTGCTTAATCATAATTTATTCAGAATACCATAACTGAACAAATACCAATTTTTTCACAATAGAGTCTGCAATATACGGGCATAAAAATCGTTAATCTCAGCATGTAAGTCTCACATGGACAGAACAAATCAGCAAAAAAGCTTGTGCTCTTTTCAAATTTGCTCTTTTACAGCAGAACACCTAAAGCAGATAGATTTGTACTTTTCTGGCACAGTTTATAATTCAATATTTCCTACTCACCTATAAATAAACAAGTATCCGTTTGTAAATAAAGAGCTCCGTAATATACAGCAAAAAAGATTCATTAAAGCTTATATGTTGTTAAAGAAAAATGAAAAACAAATTTTGTATAATAAAATCTGTGATATGAGAACACAATGAAATGTCAACCTCTATATATACGTCTCATAAAGACAAACAACGAAGATTTGTGTACATTTTCAAATGTTTGCATTTACAGCTATAAATATGAAATCTAAAAAAGTGACATAAAGGACGTAAAATTTTCGCTGATTAATCTTTGTATGTCATATATAAATTTAATAATTCTTTTATATATGCCGCAATGCATATTATAACTTTCACTTTTAAAAATCTGATACTTACACATTTATAAATTTTACTGCTTCATAACTATAAAATCTTTGATGACATTTTACTCATAGAAACTTATATTCTCTAACTATAAATCAGTAAATATAGAATTTTGCACAATAGAATCAAATCTATCATATACAAGCATAAAAGAAATATCAAGCTCTATATGCGCATCTTATAAAGACAAATTTTTGAGGATTTTGCGCATTTTTTCAAGTTTGCTCATCAATAGTTCTCTAATGTAATTTACGATCAATCACTATTCTGGTAGCTGTCCCTAAATAAGAATAGAATCCCACAAAACATCAATAACACCACTTAGTTTTTAAAGTAGGCATAATATACAAACCGATGAAAATATTTATCAAGAATAATATAATTTATATATCAAGGCAATAAAATAAAGCCTTTATATGTTTTCCCCGTAGGTGCCCATTTATTTACAAAGTTTCACGTGAAACATTATTAATTTAATTGAACTTTATAAAAGCAATAGAAAGCTTATAATTTTTATACTGATAATGCATCATCTAAATGCATTACACAAGTATGTTTCACGTGAAACATACTCATTCTTCAAATGTAAAAACAGCTGATCTCTGTTGATTTATTTACAATTTTTATAAGTGTTCTGTTTGTAGGCGCTAAATCAACAAGTAATAAATTTTATATCTTTAAATAAGCAAATCTGAAAAAGTACGCAAAATTCTTATTGCCTTATCTTTGTGAGATGTACATATAGAATCTAAAGCTTCTTTGTGTCCTTATATTACAGGTACTATTATATAAAATTCTGTATTTGTTCATTTATCGTTTTATATAATAAAATCTAAAGTATGCCACTAATATTCTTCAGGTTTTATAGATATATTACATAAAATAAATACGACATAATTTTGAGCTTATCAGTATCCATGTAATAAGTAAATTAAAAATCATACAAGCCTCTCTTGGGTGTATCTCTGTGTAGTGTTATATAAAAATTGTTTGTGTCCACATATTATAATCCCCATTATATAAGGTTTAGTGTTTACTTGCTTATAAATTATTGTGTTATCTTATATCTGCCATTCCCCATATACGCACATTAGAGAAAAATGTTTCACGTGAAACATCTTTCTTTTTCAAATGTAAAAGTCCTCCCCTTTTCATGACCATTTACATTTTTTGATAAGTGTTTGTTTAATGAACAGATATCAGATTTCGTATAGTAGAATCAAAATCTAAAGTATACCACCAAAATTTTCCAATTTTTACGGATATATTCCATAGAAGCAAAGCATAATTTTGAATTTATGATCATCTATAAACGAGTAAAATAAAAATCGTACAAACTTTCCCCGGAGTTATGGAGTTATCTCTGTGCAATTTTATATGAACAGAAGAGAGTTTGTTTACGTCTTCATATTATAAACTCCATTGTATAAAATTCATTATTTACTTATTTATAGATTATTGTGCTATCTTATATCTGATATTTCCCCATATAAGCATGTCAGAGAAAAATGTTTCACGTGAAACATCTTCTTTTTTCAAAAACAAAAGTCCTCCCTTTCTCATAACCATTTACAGTTTTGATAAATATTTGCTTATACGCTGTAAATGAACAAGTATCAGATTTCGTATAGTACAATCAAAATCTAAAGTATACCACCAAAATTTTCCAATTTTTATGGATATATTTCATAGAAGCAAAGCATAATTTTGAATTTATGATCATCTATAAACGAGTAAAATAAGAATCGTACAAACTTTCCCTGGGGTTATCTCTGTATGATTTTATATGTACAGAAAAAGTTTGTTTATATCTTCATATTATAAACGCTATTGTATAAAATTTATTATTTACTTATTTATAGATTGTTTCGCTATCTTATATCTGACATTTCCCCATATACGCACATCAGAGAAAAATGTTTCACGTGAAACATCCTTTTTTTCAAATGCAAAACAACTCCCTCCGCCGACTCATTTAAAATTCTTGATAAGCGTTCTGTTTATAAGGTGTAAATAAGCAAGTACCCGATTTTACTATGTAAAATCCAAAATATATCACCAAAGTATTTTAAGCTCTATAGATATAACTATTACACATTATATGTGTTATCATCATTCCCCCTTCTAAACAGTGAAAAAAGAATGTTTCACGTGAAACATTCTTTTATAGACATACTATTTTAAATCAAATATTTATTCCCTCTTATATAATTACATTTATTTCATTTCAATGTTAAAACACAGATATTCTCTAGCTCCTCTCTGAATTCTATTATTTACTGGCAGCATAAACTATCAACAACTCATGTTTTCTTGAAATCTATGCAGCCAGTAAATACAAAGTTTTCAACTCAAAAGAATTTTTGTTATATCTGTGCTCTATAATGATATATCATTTATACAATACCTTTATTTTTAGTTATTTTTCAGAATTTCTTTTATTTCAGGAATTGTTTTTCCCTGTTCTCTTAACGATTTGATATAATAAATACGTTCCAGGCTTTCTTCTCTCCTATATCTCCTTGTAAGATTGTGTTCTGCCTGCTCAAAGGAAATCATTCCCTCTTCTGTATAAAATTTAAGCGTACTGTATCTCATATCTGTAAGTCTGACCAGCTCGCCAATCGTGACATACTCCGATTGCTGAATAACCTCCATGCTTCTCTGTCTTGACACATCTATTCTCCTTAATTTGTATTCATAACAGTCAGGATAGTCATTATAGCAATAAGATTTTCGATATAATCAATCATTTCTTTTATCAGTAGTCCGGAATCAGAATTTACAATTTCTTTCAGCTTATGCCTTATTTCCTTCTGTTCAAAAGATGAAAAGTATTCTTTCATGATTTTGCTTCTCTCCAGAAGGGCAACCAGGCAGGCTATGTCCTCTGTGATTTCTCCATCCTCCAGAAGTTCTGATCTGATCAAATCTACTACATAATGAACAGCCTGTTTTGTAGGAACATAATTTTTTCGTTTACTATTTATACCAGATTCTGTAATGCTTACAAGTCCCATCTCTTCTAAAGAGGTACCTACTGCGCCAATAAGCTCCCTTAATTTCCTGTCTGAAAATGAATAATTATATTCTTCTATAATTTTTTCTATTTTTACAGGTTTGGGCTGATTTATAAAATTATATAAAGGTTTCAGATACATTTTTTCAGCCGGAAGCTCACCGGTTACTCTTACCTTCTTTTTCTCCAGCACAATACAATTTTCCATTTTCAGTTCTAAAAGACCGGAGGCAACCACACACACCAGTTTTTCCACATTGAATCCTGAAATCTTTCCTTTTCCATGCATTGCACAAATTAAATATTCCTGAGTAATTGACAAATCTCTCATTTCTTTTTCCTCCTTAAACCTCTTGGTAGTGTCAAAAACTACCTGTTTTTATTGTTCTAAAATCCTTTAAAACCTTGAATTACAGGAGGTTTACAAATAAAAAGAGCATTGACCTCCCTTTTCTGGTATAATGTCAATCGCCAAACCAACATCCCCGAAAGGAGCCAATGCTCATGAACATTATACTTTATTTACTTCAGCTAATTCAATACCAACATCAACAAATCTGCTGGCTTTTAAATTTTATCTGCAGATATATCCCTCTCAAGCAGTGGGCCTTCGATGATTCCCACTCTCCCAAATATCAAAAGTTCAAGATTGATGCACTCCCTCTGATCACGGATTTCCGTCAGGACTGGACTTACAAAGAACTCATCCCTTACTACGAAAAGCGTTATGGTAAAAAGATCCGACCGATCAGCCGCCGGTCAGAGTGTGACATTCCAGATTCCTGCACCTGCCCACGCTGTGATGCTCCCAAACCCTTCCTCTACCGGAATAACGGTTCCAAAGGACAATTCCTGTGTAAAATCTGTGATGCTGGATTTTCTCCTGATGAAAGCAGGTTCTCTTCCGTAAAGCTGCGATGTCCTCATTGCGGCAACACCCTGGTTCCCAAAAAGAACAGGAAACACTTCATTGTCCATAAATGCGTCAATCCCGAATGTCCTTACTACCTTCACAACCTCAAAAAAGTTGACAAGGCAGATCTCGCAGAGGATTATGGTAAAAATAAATATAAGCTCCATTACATCTACCGTGAGTTCACGATGGATTTTTTCAGCATGGGCTTAAATACCCTGCCTAAAAATGCCTCTTCCCTTAAATTCAACAAACACAATGCCCATGTCATGTCCTTATGCCTGACACTGCACGTCAATCTGGGGCTTTCCCTGCGCAAGACGTCACAGGCTTTAAAAGACCTGTATAACATCAGCATTTCCCACCAGCAGATCGCTAACTACTGCAAAACCGCTGCCATCTGTATCAAGCCCTTTGTCGACCAGTATCCTTACGAGAAAGGGGATGTCTTCACTGCTGATGAAACCTATATCAAGATCCGCGGCATCAAAACTTACGTCTGGCTGATCATGAACGCCGCCACACGTTCCATTCTCGGCTATCAGGTATCCGATAACCGTGGGGTTGGTCCCTGCATCCTCGCCATGCGTATGGCTTTCCATGGGCTTGCAAAACTCCCGGAAAACTTTAAATTTGTTGCGGACGGTTACAGTGCATATCCTCTTGCTGCAATGGAATTCGCAAAAAAGTTTGGTAAAGACTTTACCTTCACCGTTACCCAGGTTCTTGGACTTACCAACGACGATGCTGTTTCTAAAGAACACCGCCCTTTCAAACAGATGATTGAACGGCTGAACCGCACGTACAAGGCTTCTTACCGCAGCACGAACGGATTTGATAACATCGACGGTGCCAACTATGACCTGGCTCTCTGGGTGGCTTACTATAACTTCCTGCGACCACATAAACATACGGGATATAAAGTACTCAACCAGGTAGACATGCTCCAGGGAGCGGATAACATGCCAGGCAAGTGGCAGCTTCTGATCTTCCTTGGACAACAGACCATTCTGAATATACAGAAAAACGGGACTGCTGCACCGGAGCGGAACGGTTGTCAATAGAACCGTGGAATACCACAACAGACGGCTATGCCGACTGTGAGGATATGCCGCGAAAGTCTGTTGACAAAAAGTTCCCGGATGATCCTGTCCAGCAGAAAAGGGGCAACTGCACCCTTTTCCTGCCTTCCGGCGAGGATAGATTCGGGCAATGCCCGAAAATGGGTCAAGGGACTGGTCCCTTGTAGGTTCTCAGGGCAACGCCCTGAGCCCTCGGAGAACTTATCGGAATAAATATCTGCAATTTTCAAGGTTCATTTGAGCCTTTTTCTTTAGCTCTGTTTTTCATAGATTATTTGACACTACCAACCTCTTCAACGCTCAAAGTCTGTTCCTTTTACTTTGTTTCTCATACCTTACCTGGCGCTTTCAATCTCTGTAATTTTCAAAGATGATGTGAATCTATTTTTCCTGAATTTATTATAGATTTCTTTACACTTCTACTTTCAAAAGCACTTTCAGCATTTTAAAAACAAGATTTTTTTTCATCTCTGCTTTCAGAGTTTTAAATACTGTCTTTTATGCCATATGTTTATAGAAGTGATTACTATCTACTTATCACTTGCTACTTACGATTTAAAAATACACCCATTTTATAACTCTGTCAATATTTTTATTAAAATTTTATTTTCTATTACTATAAAGAGCAAATGCAGAGTTTTGCATAATAGAATCCATACAATATGGATGCAAAGAAAAAAGAAAATTAAAACTCTATATATACACCGCACAAAAATAACGAGAATTTTGTGCGCTTTTTCACATTTTCTCATTATATAGTCCTATTGAATAAAAAAGAAACTTCCCATACAGAACGAATAAGAAAGTCTCTCATATTTGCACATACAGATTTTACTTTTTCATTTCAGAATTTTCTATCACGTTGCTTTTGATAGCAATATTTTAACAAGCTATAAATGAACTAATGCCAAATTTTACACAGTAAAATCTGCAATATACTGCCACAAAAGAAACATTAATCTCGACATGTAAGCTTCACAAAGATAAACCAGCGAAAAATTTATGCTCTTTTTCGTATTTTATCATTTAAAAGAAGAAAAATATATTTATAACTATAAATGAGCAAATTTGAAAAAGTTTACAAAATCATCACGAAGTTGTCTTTATAAAATGCACATATAGAGCTTAATATTTCTTTTATGTCCGTATACTGCGGATTTTATTGTGTAAGATTCGATATTTACTCATTTATAGTTTATAAGATTACAAAAAGCCCCAAATTAAAGTATCACTAAAAACGCCGTGATAAACAGCTCACAGCATGAGATCTGATTATCACGGCTTACAATTCATTTTGAAGTAAATAGTTTTCACCCCAGTTACACAGTTCATCAAGAATTGGAGTTAAAGGTCTTCCAAATTCAGTTAAAGAATATTCTGTTTTTGGCGGAACCACCGGGTAAACCTTACGGTTAATCAATCCATCTTTTTCCAGCTCACGAAGCTGTTGAGCCAGCATTTTTGGAATACGCTTATGAATCTCACTGTACCATAATGTTTAATTCATTAAGTGCCATAAAATGACAGCCTTATATTTTCCGCCGATTAATTGAATGGTTGCTTCAACGGGGCAATTAAAACCACAGCAATTACTTTCCATAATGTTCTCTTACTTTCTTTTCAGGTAGTATATTACAAAATAGTGCGTTCTTGTCTAATAAAGTATTACAGATATAATTATAGTACAGGTTGACCTGATTCACAAGAACAAAGGAGATTAAAAAGCATGAATGTATTAGATATTGCAAAAAAGAGATATTCCGTCAGAGCCTACAAAAATAAGCCTGTAGAAAAAGAAAAGCTGGATAAAATACTTGCCTGTGCTCATGTTGCACCAACTGCGGCAAACCTGCAGCCCGTTAAATTATTGGTTGTACAGGACAAAGAACGGTTGAAAAGTATTGCAAAAGCCGGAAACATATATAATGCCCCATTAGCGATTATTGTTTGTGCAGATCATTCAAATGCGTGGAAACGACCTTTTGATAACAAACAGACAACAGATATTGACGCAGCTATTTTGACAGATCACATGATGCTCCAGGCGACAGAGCTGGGATTAGGTACGGTCTGGGTATGCTTTTTTAAGCCGGATATAATCAAACAGGAATTTTCATTACCAGATCACCTGGAACCCGTTAATATATTAGCTATTGGCTATGGAAATGATGCACCGGCAGAATAGAAACATTCATCAATCAATGCATTTCATACTGTACACGATATAAAGCCAGGATGCTGATTTTCTGCACTTTTGGGAAGTTACTCCTGGCTTTCATAAATAACAAGAGCCAGATCTGAGCAGGGTCTGACTCTTGATATATCATTTGTTTTTATAGTAAACTATAAATGAGCAAATACAGAACTTTGCACAATAGAATCTGTAATATGCAAACGCAAAGAAATCATAAATTCTATATGCGGCTCTCACAAAGACAAAGTAACCATAATTTTGTATACTTTTTCAAATTTACTTATTCATAGTTATTAAATAAGCTTTTACAGAAAAACACCTTATCTTCTGTGTATCATTAAAGCAACCTCGACTGAATATGAATATAAAAGCCCAACAAACACTCCTATACTACAAACAATGATGCCAGATGCCATACTCTTTTTACTTTACCGCCTGATATCTTCTATATCCTCTGTAGCCTCCCACCGCCAGCAGCGCTGCAAGAGCCACATATATAATTGGCAGAAGCTGCATCTGGGTAAAATATTTTCCAAACAGGGGTATCAGGCGGCAGTCCAGAAGGTTCCAAATTGCCAGGGCATTGGACGGAATACAGAGCCATAACTGGCTTGCCATACGAAATTGATCCGGAATATTCACTGCCATGGAAAGCAAAAGGATTCCAACCATTACAGCCATAGTGCCTGTACTGCTTTTTAATTTTTCTGCACAGAACATGGCAAATGCCGATTCCAGAACTGCTGCAGTCAGTAGTATGAGAAGCTGTATGGCCAGTACCTGTCCAATGGTAAGAGAATGAGAGCACGCAGGATATATCATTTGTATCTGTGTATTCAGTCCATAGAAGCCATAAAGGATCAAAACAGGGATTACACAGGCCAGAACAAGGCATATGGTCCCCCCAAGAGAAAGCGTTACTCCCGCTGTGATTTTTGCTGCATACAGGGTTTTCTTTCCATATTTGCAGCAAAAATTAATATGATTTACTTTTCGAAAATGTTCTTCTGCAAATATCGCCGGCACTGCAACAGCTACAAAAATAATCTGCATGACCGCCATTGTATAAAACGCTGCGCTGAGCTTCCTCTCTCCGGCTGTATCTTCATAGGTAAAAGGAACTTTTATTCTGCTTTCCTGATTTTCCCAGTATTCCCTTTCTCCTTCCCGCAGTTTATATTTCTCCATATAACGGTTCAGCATCTTCTTGCGTTCCCCATATACGTTATCTTCTGTTATATTTTTTGTCTGTATCTGGTCTGAGGGTAATAAACAGGACAAAAAATACTTCAGACCATGCGGATATTCTTTATCCTTATATTCTTCAAACAAAACGTCATCCACGGGTTTTCCTGTAATTTCCAATTCTTTTTGTCTGTTTTCATGAATATACTGAATGATATTCTGTCCATCTGAATTAAGTCCAATATCACTGATACATATTACAAATGCGGAAAGCAATATCATAATTCCAAGGGTGATCCATATGATTTTGCGGCGGAAAAGCTTCAGATACTCGTACCCTAAGATCCTTTTAAAATCACTCACAGCCTTTCACCTCCCCAAATTTTTCAAGATAAAGCTTTTCCAGATCACTTCCTGTTTCCTGTCTGGTCCCTTCAAAAATAAGCTGCCCCTCTTTCATCATCAGAATTTTATCTGCAATCTGTTCCACATCCGACACAATATGGGTGGAAAGAAGAACAATATTGTTTTCTCCCTGTCTGGCAATCATTTCACGGAACCGGACTCTCTCTTTTGGATCAAGCCCGGCTGTAGGCTCATCCAGGACCAAAATTCTGGGCCGGTTAATAAGAGCCTGTGCGATTCCCAGTCTGCGTATCATGCCTCCTGAATATGTTTTGATCTTCTTTTTTTCCATACCTTTCAGTCCGGTCAGTTCGATCATTTCCAGGCAGCGTTTTTTTGCTGCGCTCTTTGGTATTCCTTTCAGGGCTGCCAGATACATTAAAAAACCCATGCCTGTAAACTCCGGATAATACCCAAAGTCCTGCGGAAGATATCCCAGGATTTCCCTGTATTCTTCCTCTCCTGCTTCTCTTCCATCCAGCGTAATGGTCCCTCTGTCCGGTGTTAAAATACCGCAGATCATTCGCATTAAAGTGGTTTTTCCGGCTCCGTTGGCTCCCAGAAGCCCGTACACACCGGGAGTCAGATTCAAAGAAATATTGTCTACTGCAATTTTATTTCTGAACTGTTTCGATACTCTGTTAATCAAAAGCTCCATGCCCATTCCTCCGACTGAAGTAATATCATTTTCCATTCCCTGAAGGTCAGCATTGCCAGTATGACAAGACTGAGCACCCATCCCAGGGGTTTCATAAGGGAATAAATATTTATTTTGCTGTAAGTTACCACCAGAACAGTTCCGCAGATCAATACAGAAACTGCGCTGCAGTAATATATGCTTTCCTTTCCCCGAACTTTTCTGACTATTGTAAGATTGCAGTAACAGGATAAAAGATATGGAAACAGAATAACCAGGGCGGCAGAAAGAAATTCATATGTTCCGTTCCACATCAGTAATGGAAAAAGAGCTGCAAGAACAATCATATTTCCCAGTCCAAGAATCATAAATTTTGCCATTAAAACAGCTTTCAGGGAAAATCTTGATACCATTTCCAGTTCTTCCATCCCATATCGTACAGATCTACTGCCTTCTGCCACAAAGGACAAAGCCAGAACAGGAAGCATAGCTGCCAGAATACCTGTATACATTCTGTTTTTGTCAAATGCGGCGCAGATTCCACCTGTTAATACCGCTGCTGAAATAAGCCAGTTCCATTTGCGTATATATCCTGTCTGGCTTCGCAGAAACTCCATATTACTCATTCTGCTTTCCGGCATCCTCTGCAAAAACTCCTGTTTTCGTACCGGATCCGGCGGCTGATACAGCATTTGAAGCTCTTTTTTCAGTTTCTGTTTCAATCTTATCCCTCCATTTCCTTTTTCAGCTTTTTCAGACATTCTCTGTCCTTTCTGTACAGAGCAAATCTGGAAATCCCCAGTATCTCTGCTGTTTTTCCAACGGAAAGCTCGTTTACATACCGCAGAAAGACAAGCTCCTGCTCCTGAGCGTCCAGACTTTTTATGGCTTTTCTCAGATCCATATGTACTGCCATCCTCTCCTGAATATTTTCCATACAGCCGGAAAGTTCTTCTGAAAGCGCTTCATTCTTTTGTTTTCTTATCTGATCAATACAGAGGTTTCTTGCAATCCTGTACAGATAACTGATTTCTTTTCCCATATCTTTATAAGTTTTATTTTCCAGAAAACGGAGAAAGGTTTCCTGCGTAATATCTTCTGCTGTCTGCTGATGTCTTAATTTCATATAGCAGTACCGGTATATTTTGTCATATTGTTCATCCAGATCTGTATGCATCAGAAATCCTCCTCTCATAATATTTAACGGATCAGCGTCTGGAAATGTGCGGAAATTTTTTATAAAAATTATAGAAATGCCTGTATTGTACCACTTTTCAATTCGTGATAAACTGTTTCGTATCAAACAGCAAATCTTATTTCAGACTGCCTGCGGCAATCTGATTTTAACACACAAAGGAAAGTGAGGCTTATCTATGTTATACTTTGAAAACGATTACTCCGAAGGCGCTCATCCCAAAATTCTTCAGAGGCTTATGGATACAAATATGGAACATTTATCCGGCTATGGCTCTGACCGCTACACAGATCTTGCCAAAAATAAAATCCGGGATCTCTGCAGCTGCCCGGAAGCCGAAATTTATTTTCTGGTGGGAGGAACTCAGACAAACCAGACTGTAATCGACTCTGTGCTTAAAAACTATGAGGGCGTGATTGCTGCTGAGACAGGCCATGTAAGTGTTCACGAAGCCGGCGCCATTGAATTTACAGGCCACAAGGTTCTCACCCTGCCCCAGCATGACGGAAAGCTCTGCGCCCGGGAACTGAAAGACTATATGGAGACTTTTCTGGGAGATGACAGCCATGAGCACATGGTTTTTCCGGGAATGGTATATATTTCTCATCCTACTGAATACGGAACTCTTTACACAAAGGATGAACTGAAAGAACTTTCTCAGGTATGCCGCCGGTTTAAGCTTCCTCTCTATATGGACGGCGCCCGTCTCATTACCGGTCTCGCCTGCCCTGAAAATGAACTGTCGCTTCCTGATATTGCTGATCTGTGCGATATTTTTTACATCGGCGGTACCAAAGCCGGCGCTCTGTGCGGAGAAGCTGTTGTTTTTACAAAAAATAATACTCCTGCACATTTTCTTACTCAGATCAAGCAGCACGGCGCTCTTCTTGCAAAGGGAAGGCTCTGCGGCATACAGTTTGATGCTCTTTTTTCAGATGATCTTTATAAGGAAACCGGCAGAAATGCCATTGAAGCAGCAGCTCTTCTGAGGGAAGGACTTCGTCAAAAAGGATATACCTTTTATAACAGTTCTCCCACCAATCAGCTTTTTCTGGTTATGGAAAACAGCAGACTGGAAGAGCTGAAAAATGATGTTGTATACAGTTTCTGGGAAAAGGCTGACGATACACATACCGTCATTCGATTTGCCACAAGCTGGGCAACTTCCAGAGAGGATGTAGAAAAGCTTCTTTCTCTTTTATAGCATTGTAAAACGCATTGTTTTGGCGTATAATAATTGCAGTCAGATCACGTGAAAAGGAGGTCTCATATGAAGAAAAACAAGAACCGTCTAACCACATTTGTAGTGCTGTTCTCCTCCGCAACAGCCATCATCCACATTGCAAACAAGATCATTGCCGCATCTGCATCTCTGAAGGAAATGCTTGATTCCAACAGACGTAACTATTATAAATGGCGTTTTGGAGAAATTTTTTATACAAAAAAAGGAAGCGGAAGTCCTGTTCTCCTTATCCATGATATGCTTCCCGGAGCCTGCGGCTATGAATGGAACAGAATCGAAGAAGAGCTTGCCATGGAACATACGGTATACACCATTGACCTTCTGGGATGCGGACGCTCTGAAAAGCCGGGAGTGACCTATACAAATTTCGTCTATGTACAGGTAATCTGCGACTTTATCAGAAATGTGATCGGAGAAAAAACAGATGTGATCACAAGCGGTTTTTCCGGCTCCTTTGCCGTTATGGCCTGCCGCAATGAAAAAAATCTTTTCAACAGACTGATTCTTGTGAATCCGCCTGCCCCCGGCAACCTGACACAAATGCCGTCCAGAAAAGACCGTCTGCTGAAATATTTCCTGGAAATCCCTGTATTTGGAACTCTTGTTTATCACATTATTGTTTCCAGAGTAAATACTTCGGACTTTTTTATTGAAAACATGGTTTTTGATCCCTTCCATATGGATCAGAATCTTCTTGATGCTTATTATGAAGCTGCTCACAGAGGCGGATGTCAGGCAAAGGCAGCCTATGCCAGCAAAGCTTCCCGCTTTATGAACATTAATATCCTGCCTGCATTAAAGTCCATTGACAACAGTATTTTTATTATTGAAGGCGAAGCTGAAAATAACGGAGCTGCTGTTGTAGACAGCTATCGAAGCATCAATCCTTCTGTGGAATCTGTTACGATTCCTCATACCAGGCATCTTCCCCATATGGAAGATCCGGAAAAATTCCTGGAACAGATCGGGATTTTCCTGTAACATACTGACAACTGAATTGTATATGATCCTGCAGCTGTTTTTCAACACAGCTGTCTGTACAGAGAATGCCCCCGGAAATTAATTTCCGGGGGCATTCCGCATTCTGTAATCATAACCAGTAATTTTACGGGTCAGGATGCTTCTTGGCTTTCTTCAGAAGAATCTGTATTCAGCATTTCCTGATATGCGTCTGTAAGATCACGTATATCCATTTTGTTTACAAGATAAACCTTATCACCTGTCACTGCTGCATAAAAGCTGGAATCGTACTCATAATAGCTTACGGTTGTTTTCTGTCCCTCTGTATCAGTGAAAACAAAGGTAAAAGCAGCAGCTTCATCCGGCGTATACTCCTCTGTCAGGCGTTCCTGACCTGCCATATTAATCAGTTTGTTATAGAAAGTAGTAAATACTGTTTCCTCAATTTCCTTTCCATCAAGAGCATAGGAAATTTTTTCCTCTTCTGCAGTCCCGGTCTTTTCATCAGAAGTATTTTCCGCTGCATCTTCATTTTCTTTATCTTTATCTGCAGCAGCTTCCCCAGTGTCACCGGAACCCTCTTCTTTCTCGGATCCGGCGCTTTCTTCCGTACTGTCTTCTGTATTTTTTGCGGTTTCTCTTGTAACCTGTACGGTATGAGCTCCGTCCTCAGACTGAACTTCAAGACTGTCCAGATTATTGACAGTCAGATAATTTACTGTCAGGCTGTAAAAATCTGAAATATTCTTGTCTACAATATCTGTCAGAGAAGTCTCTGGTATTGTATACACCTGTTTACTGTCATTGACTTTCACATAACGGTTTCCGTCAATCTCATCTCCCACATAAATCACAAGCTGCTTTTCCACCTGGGGCTTTTCTTCAGCTTCCCCAGAGTCTTCCGCCTCTGATGCTGTCTCTGTCTTATCTTCACTCTCAGATGCCCCTGTAGCGTCCGTATCTGCCTCTGCATCCTCTTCCGCAAGATAAGTTGCGGTAATTATTGCATACGGGTCATCAAAGCCGTATTTGGCCTGATCTGTGCAGTTATAGTCTACAAAGTCCCCGTAGGTGAGAGAACCTATGGCAGAGGTTACTGTTCCCGCCTTGGAGGTATCTGCCTGCTCAGAGGTTTTTCCGTCAGAAACATACCAGTACAGGTTGTCATCGTCCTGTGAAAGCTGATATCCGTTTTCTTTTTCCACCTTTACGTCTTTGATCGTTGCTGAGGTTACTGCCGGGAAGCTTTCCGCCTGCGCAAACTCATAGGAAGTTCCCATAAACGGTTCCAGAGATACAGCGGAAACAAGATAAATATCTTTGTCATCCTCTGATTTTTTCATATAATACTGACCGGAAGATTCATTTTTCATTCCTACCTGAAGAATGATGCGATTTCCATCCTCTTCCGTGAGAGTAATCTGATTCTGAGGTTTATCCAGATCATATTCGCTGAGATCCCCGGGATTTTCAATCTTCTGGTCTGCTGACAGCGCTGTCAGTGCATTTACCGCGCCGTCAAGAGTATCCTGGTTTACCGGAAAATCCGGCTCGTCTTTTTTTACCCACTTGTCTCCATCCTTCTCAAAAACCTCTTCTGCTCCCTCTGTGCCGTTAAAAGAGACAGAAGTAATTTTTTCCGAATCCATTTCTACGACGCTGACACTGGTATCTGCTGCCTCAGCTTCTTTTTCTTCCTGGGAATCCACATAGGAGGTAACTCCTATGTAGGTTCCTGAAAGAACAGCCAGTACAGCAACTCCGGAAATCAGTTTTACTGTCTTGCTCTTCATTATGCTTTTCTCCTTTTCAGCCATACACAGAATCCAATTACAAGGAATACTCCGGGAATCAGGCCCATTGTACAGATTTTCCAGAAGCTTACGTCATAAGCAGTAGGTGTGAGAGCGGTTACCTGCAGACTCTTGGATGGAATAGAAACTGTCTCTGCCTCATCAGAGCTGCACATCCAGTTCAGAGATTCCATGATCAGCTGTTCATTTCCTCCTGCTACTGCTGCATTGATCTGGCTGTCCATCAGGTTTGCCGTAGAATAATAAATAATCTGCGTCTGTTTATCGTCTTTAAGAGTTTCTGTAATACTTACTCCCAGATCAAAGGGACCTGCAATATCTTCTTCTGTTTTTTCCAGGGTTTCACTGTTTAAATCCGCCTTGGAATATGCGCTGTCAGAGGTTGTCAGAATGCTGTCAATTGTCACAGTACCTCTTACACTGTCCAGTTTACGGATACCCTGTGCATATGGCGCAAGAACAAAATATCCTGCTGATGCAAAACCGGATACAGGCTCTGCACTTTTCACTTCAGGAACAATATAATACGGCATCTGCATTGCATAGTGCTGTGCGTCTCCTTCAATAACAATTCCGTCAGCCCGCTCTACGCCGTAGTTTTCCAGAACAGCGTCAAAGTTTTCCATGGACTCTTCTGTGTAATCAGAGAAGATTATTGCTTTTCCGCCGTTTTCCAGATATTCAAGAATTGCATTTTTCTCATCCTCAGAAATATCTGTTGCCGGTGAGTTGATCATCAGGCAGGCAGTATCTTCCGGCACGCTTTCTTCTGTAAGAAGATTCAGGGAGCGGATTTCAATATTTGCCTTTTCAATATCCTCCCGGATGGAAGCGTCCAGATCTTTTTCTCCATGTCCGTCCAGTGTATAAAGAACCGGCAGGTTTTCTGAGGTCACGTAGGAAATGGCGCTGGTGATCTGGCCTTCTCCGTCAAATCCTGTGGTAGTATAGCTGTAAGTATTATAATCCACAGAAGATTCGTAAATCTCGCCATAATCCACAACCTTGCTTCTTTCTCCACATTCAACGATCAGGCTGTTTGAGGAAACCTCTGCGTCTGTATACTCTGAAGTAAACTTGGGATTGACAACAGGATCTTTCTTTTCTACCTTAATATGATCAGATGCTTCCTCATATTTTTTCAGAAGCTTGCTTACCGTTTCATCCTCAGCTCCGCTCTGAGCGATCTGATAAATAGTTACGTCCTTATCCAGTTTTTTAAGAAAATCTTCCGTCTGTTTTCCAATGCTGAAAAGCTTCTGATCACTGACATCTATCTCGGAATATTTTGTCGGCAGAGCATTCACGATCATATTGAGCACTATAAAGATCACTATAAAGATCACACTGATCAGCATACTGTAGGAACCGTTTTTGATGTATTTTCCGTTAAAACTGGATTTTATTTTTTCTTTAAAGGATTTTTTCTCTGAGATTCCTTTATTTTTCTTTTCCGGCTGCTTCTTTTTCAGTTTTTCTTTTAATTTCACTCTTCCCACCTCCTTAATTCCAACGTCTCTTTACAATGGACTGTACAGTGAGAAACATGCATACTGCAATGACAGAAAGGAAATATACAATTCCATTCACATCAAAAATTCCATTTGCAAAATTGTCAAAATGTCCGCTTATGTTAAATATCTGAAGGGCTTTCTGGATGCCGCCTGCAAAAAAGCTGCTGTTCACCACATAAACAACTGCAAGAGCAGCCTCTCCGATCAGGCAGATCACTGCAGAAATCAGGAAGTTTTTGATCATTGTATAAATAATGATCGAAGCCGCCAGCATCAGAAGACCAAAGGTAATGCAGGTAGACAGAGCGCCTTCAGAGAAAAAGGAAGAGATTCCGTTCATCATAAAAAAGGCAAACAGAAATACAAAGGTCAGCACTGCCGCAATAACCTGGCTTTCTGTAAGGGAGGAAATAAACACACCTATGGCAAGGTTTGCGCATCCCAGAAGAAAGAATCCAAGGATTCCTGTATATGCAGTTCCAAAAGATACGGTTCCGAATTTTGACATTACCAGAGGATACAGGCAGATGATCGCCATGGGAATTGCAAAGATGGTTACCAGGGCAAGGTACTTGCCCATAACGATCTTTCCCACAGAAACAGGAGCCGTAAGAAGAAGCTGGTCTGTTTTCTGTTTTCGTTCCTCTGCCAGAGTCCTCATGGTAAGAATCGGCACACTGATCAGAAATACAAAGGTCAGAGCGCTTAGTGTATACTCAAATCTGGGATAAGCAGCATCCAGCTGATAGGCAGAAAAATAAATTCCTGTCAGTAAAAGTATAAAAAAGATAAACAGATATCCAATCATTGAGGTAAGATAGCTTCTCAGCTCTCTTTTATAAACTGCTGTCATGTTTATCCGCCTCCTCTGTCATGTTTTCTGATTCTCTGATCACAGCTTCTGCTTCTTCAGCTGTTTGTATCCGGTTATCTGTGTCAGATGAATCCTTTTTATTATCCTCTGTCAGTTCAAGGAAAATCTCCTCCAGAGAAATCTTCTGAGACTGCATTTCCAGAATCGGACAATGATTTTCTGCCATTTTAAAGAATACTTCTTCACGGATATCCGCATTTTCTTCTGTGGAGACAGTCACATTCCAGCCCTCCTGGTCTGATTTTTTCTCTATGGAGATTTCCTTTACTCCGGAAATTTCTTCCAGAAGCTGACGGATACGGCTCTTTTCTCCTTTTACCAGAAGATTCAGATTGTTAGAGCCTGCTGCCAGTTTTCCAAGATTATCAGGAGTATCGCTTGCCACAAGCTTTCCGTGAGAAATGATCAGCACATAATCGCAGATCGCACTGACCTCAGAAAGAATATGAGAGCTTAAAATAACCGTATGCTTTTTTTTCAGACTTTTGATCAGATCTCTGATCTCTATGATCTGCTTCGGGTCAAGTCCTACAGTTGGCTCGTCCAGTATGATAACCTCCGGATAACCGAGAATTGCCTGGGCAAGTCCCACCCTCTGACGATAACCTTTGGAAAGATTTTTGATCAGACGGTTTTTCATATCTGTAATTTTCACCATATCCATGACCTCTTCGATCATGGCTTTTTTCTTGTCTTTTGGGATTTTTTTCAGATCCGCTGCAAATTTCATATATTCCAGAACGGTCATATCGAAATAAAGCGGTGGCTGCTCGGGAAGATAACCGATGCATTTTTTTGCCTTTTCCGGCTCCTCCAGAATATCATGTCCGTCTATGGTTACTGTACCTTCTGTAGACGCGATATAGCCGGTGATCATATTCATTGTTGTAGATTTTCCTGCGCCGTTTGGACCAAGAAATCCATAAATTTTGCCTTTCTCTATCTGAAAAGAAAGGTGGTCAACTGCTGTATGGTCTCCGTACCGTTTGACCAGATTGCTGACTTCAATCACTGAACTCTCCTCCTTTTTCCCTGATTGTATGGAAGGCGGACTCTGTGTTTGTCCGCCTTATAAATATTCTATGAAAAAGTTGTGATAAAAGTAGGGGAATTGTGTGATGATTTTGTGAAACCAGTTATACAAGAGGTTCTTTCAAAGGTGTTCCTGCTTTTCGGGGATATTTTCCCGGTGTGGATTTTACTTTTTCAATCACTACCAGAGATCTCTGGATCTTTGAATCCGGAAGACTGAAATAAACCACATCCCTGATTTTTCCTCCAAGGATTTTTACTGCTTTTTCCGCCTGCTCTGCCTCTTCCTGAACCGTTCCCGACTTATAGGAAATAAAGCTTCCGCCAACCTTTACATAGGGCAGGCAGTATTCAGAAAGAGTTGCCAGATTGGATACTGCTCTTGATACGCAAAGATCAAAGCTTTCTCTGTAGGCTTTGTTTTTTGCATATTCTTCTGCTCTTCCGTGAACAGCCGTAATATCTGTCAGCTTTAAGAGATCAAAGGTCTCCTCCAGAAAGTTCACCCTTTTTTTCAGGGAATCCAGAAGGCAGGCTTCCAGATGAGGAAATGCGATCTTCAGAGGCACTCCCGGAAATCCGGCCCCTGTTCCCACATCCATCATTCGTTTTACTTTTTTTATGTCAACTGCTTTTACACAGGCAAGACTGTCCAGAAAATGTTTTACAAGCACCTCCTGAAATTCTGTAATCCCTGTCAGGTTCATGACCTTGTTTTTTTCTACAAGATACTCATAAAAATCCACAAACTGCTGCCTCTGTTCCCCGTCCAGGACAATGCCCATTTCCTGACAGCCCTGATCCAGTACACTTAAATCGTATGCCATAATCTTCTCCTTATCTGATTTATTGTCTGCCTTTTCTGTACTGTTCCAGATATACAAGCAGTACCGATACGTCTGCCGGTGAAACACCGGAAATCCTGGATGCCTGTCCAATGGAAACCGGTCTGTAGGCTTCCAGCTTCTGTCTTGCCTCAATACGAAGGCTTCCAACCTTTTCGTAATCAAGATCCTCAGGAATCTTTTTTGTTTCCAGCTTTTTAAACTGTTCCACCTGTTTCATCTGGCGTTTAATATAACCGTCATATTTCAGGTTGATCTCTACCTGCTGTTTGACATCCCACGGAAGCTCAGGTCTTTCTTTATCAACAGCAGCCAGATCGTCATACGTAAGCTCAGGTCTTCTGATCAGCTCTGCAAGCGTTGTTCCGGACTTCAGAAGAGTGCTTCCTTTTTCCTCAAGAAGCTTCTGAACCTCAGGTGTTCCTCCAATAGTCACATGTTCGGTTCTTTTTATTTCTGCCTCTATTGCCTTTTCTTTGTCCAGTGTTTTCTGCCAGGTTTCCTCCTGGATCAGCCCGGCTTCATAGCCCTTTCTGCGAAGTCTGAGGTCTGCGTTGTCCTGTCTGAGAAGCAGCCTGTACTCTGCACGGCTTGTCATCATCCGGTAAGGCTCATGGTTTTCTTTTGTTACAAGGTCATCAATAAGAACACCTATATACGCCTCTGAGCGATCCAGAACCAGCATTTCTTTCCCTTTCAGCTTCAGCGCTGCATTAATGCCTGCAATCAGTCCCTGGGCTGCCGCTTCCTCATATCCGGAGCTTCCGTTAAACTGCCCCGCGCTGAACAGGCCTTTTATATTCTTAAATTCCAGTGTAGGATAAAGCTGTCGGGGATTGATGCAGTCGTATTCAATAGCATAGGCATTTTTTACGATCTTTGCATTTTCCAGTCCGGGAACAGAATGATACATGGCATCCTGAACGTCCTCAGGAAGAGAACTGGACATTCCTCCCACGTACATTTCATTTGTATAAAGTCCTTCCGGCTCAATAAATACCTGATGGCGGTTTTTATCAGCAAAGCGTACTACCTTGTCCTCAATAGACGGGCAGTATCTGGGTCCTGTTCCCTCGATCATACCGGAATAAAGGGGTGAACGGTCCAGATTGTTCCGGATGATCTCATGAGTTTTTTCATTTGTGTAGGTCAGCCAGCAGGATTTCTGCGGAATCTGTACAGCTTCCGGATCTGTGGAAAAAGAAAACGGCACAACTCTTTCATCTCCGAACTGCTCTTCCATTTTTGAATAATCAATGGTATTTCCTGCAATACGGGCCGGTGTTCCTGTCTTAAACCGGAACATTTCCACTCCAAGCTCTTTCAGCGAATCTGTCAGGTAATTTGCTGCCTGCAGACCGTTAGGACCAGTATAGTCACTGACATCTCCGTAAATGCAGCGGGATTTCAGATAAGTTCCTGTACACAGGATTACCGCACGGCAGTGGTAAACAGCGCCTGAGTAAAGCTCCACACCTGTAATCCGGTTCTCCTCTGTAAGAAGTCGGGTTACTTCTCCCTGTCTTATGGTCAGATGCTCCTGATTTTCCAGTGTTTTACGCATTTCATTGCTGTAAGCCTGTTTATCTGCCTGCGCTCTCAGTGAATGAACCGCTGGTCCCTTTGATTTATTCAGCATTTTTGACTGAATAAAGGTCTTGTCAATATTCTTTCCCATTTCGCCGCCAAGAGCATCCACCTCTCTTACCAGATGCCCCTTGGAGCTTCCTCCGATATTTGGGTTACAGGGCATAAGGGCAATGCTGTCCACACTTACTGTAAACATTACTGTCTCAAATCCAAGTCTTGCCGCTGCCAGGGCTGCTTCACAGCCTGCGTGCCCTGCCCCCACAACAACAATGTCACAATTTTTTTCCAACCTCTTTGCGCACATTCCTCTGTCCTCCATCTATTTTCCTACACAGAACTTGCTGAATATCTCATTTACCAGATCTTCGCCCAGGGATTCGCCCATAATCTTTCCAAGGCTTTCATAAGCTCCCATCAGATCAATGGAAAAGAAATCCTCCGGCATTCCTGCTTCAATACTTTCCATTACCATGTTAAGGCTTCTCTCCGCCTCTTCCAGGGCAGTCTTATGACGTGCATTTGTAATATAAACCTCATCATTAAAGGAAATCTCCCCGCGGAAAAACATTTCTTTAATGGCTGTTTCCAGGTTTTCTATTCCTGATCCTTCCACCACTGACACAGGTATCACCTGTTTTCCTGTTTTTTCTTCCAGATGCTGAGGCGAAACCACTGGAGTCAGATCTGTTTTATTATAAATAATAATACTTTTTCTTCCATGAAGCAGCTCCATGATCTCTTCATCGTTTTTATCAAGAGGCTTGGAAGAATCTACCACATAAAGGATCAGGTCTGCTTTTTCAGCCATCTGTCTGGCCTTTTCCACACCAATTTTTTCTACAATATCTTCTGTCTCTCTGATGCCGGCTGTATCAATGATCCTTAAACTGATTCCATGAAGAGAAATATATTCCTCCAGCGTATCTCTTGTGGTTCCTGCAATTTCTGTTACAATTGCCCGATCCTCTCCTACAAGAAAATTTAACAGAGAGGATTTTCCTGCATTTGGTTTTCCCAGGATAACTGTGCGGATACCCTCCTGGATCATTTTTCCGTCATCAGCAGACTTCAGAAGCTTTTTCACCTCTTCTGCCTCTTCCTTTACCACTTCCATCAGTTCATCTGGATACCCCTCCAGATCAAAATGCTCCGGATCATCAAGCGCGGTTTCTATATACGCAATATGATGAAGAAGCTTTGCCCTGATTTCCCGGATCACCCGGAGAACCGATCCCTTCAGCTGCTCTACAGAGCTTTTCAACGCTATGTCGCTTTTTGCCTGAATCACATCCATAACAGCCTCAGCCTGAGAAAGATCCAGTCTCCCGTTCAGAAAAGCACGTTTTGTAAATTCTCCGGGTTCCGCTACCTGCGCTCCGTTTTTCAGAACAGTTTCCAGAACTCTCTTCATGGCAAAAACACCGCCATGACAGTCAATTTCTACCGTGTCTTCTCCTGTATATGTTTTTGGACCGCGCATTACCATCACCAGAACTTCATCTACCGTTTCCTCTCCATCGCAGATATATCCATAATGAATGGTATGAGTTTTTACTTCTTTTATATTTTTCTTTCCATTCTTTGACCGGTAGATCCTGGAAATCACATTCATTGCATCTTCTCCGCTGATCCGGACGATTCCGATGCCGGAAGCGCTCATTGCTGTGGAAATTGCTGCAATCGTTGTCTCCATCTGCAATCCTCCTGTTTGTATGCATAAATTAAACTGTGTTTTCTGGTATAAAATAGATCTCTTTCTCATACCTGTTTATAAAAAATATACACTGACATTTTTATTAGTGTATCCATATATCCTTCAAAAACCTTTACATAAAAAAATGTTACTCCGGGAAAAAGCCTACGTCAAGTCCGTATTATTCACGCTTTCACCCAGAATAACATTTTTGTTCAGATGTATCTCATCTTAATATCTTTTCAGTTTTACAACTACATGACGGTAAGGCTCTTCACCTTCACTGACAGTCTCTACAAATTTATTTCCCTGAAGAGCAGAATGGATGATTCTTCTTTCATAAGGATTCATTGGTTCAAGAACAACCGGTTTTCTGGTTTTCTTTACCTTGTAGGCAATTCCTCTTGCCAGATTTTCCAGTGTCTCTTTTCTTCTTCTGCGGTAATCTTCTGTATCCAGTTTTACCCGGATATAGGTAGATTTACCTTTATTCACAACAAGACTTGTCAGATACTGAAGAGAATCAAGGGTCTGTCCTCTTTTTCCAATCAGAATTCCCATATCCTGTCCCTCAAAATCAACCTCCAGACAGCCGTCCTTTGTATTGTATTTTGAAGTGATCTGAACCTCGCCCAGTTCCATGGAAGAAAATACTTCTCTGAGAAATACAAGCGCTCTCTCTTCGATTTCTTTGATTTCCTCCGGATCAGAAAGTACCTCGATCTCTCTGGACTGTTTTACAGGTTTTTCTTTCTGAACCTTTTCCTTAGGCTCTCTTACAGGCTTTTCTTTAAAGGTCTTTTCCTTTACCGGCTTCGGCTGCCTGTCTTTTACAGGCTCTTTTTCCTCTGCTGCAGGCTCTTCCCTCTTTTCAGCCTTATGAGAAGGTCTGGAATGCTGTTTCGGTGCCTTTTTCTCTTCCTTAAAGGATTCAATTTTTACTGAATCTACAATTTTTTCGATTTCTGCTTCCTCGGAAGAAACTTCAAGCTTACGTACTTTAATGATAGCCGGCTTGCTTCCAAATCCAAAGAAACCTGTACTTCCCTCAGTAATCACCTGAATGTCCAACTGATCACTGGATACGCCCAGTTCAATACACGCTTTTGTAATTGCTTCATTTTTCGTTTTTGCAGAAAACTGAACATACTCATTCATGATGAACCCCTCCGTTCCTTCCTATTTCTTCTTATTTCTTTCGTCAAAGGTTCTTACCAGATTTGCTTTTGCTGTAATACTGTCCGGTTTTGCAGCTGCTGCCTTTTTGTAGGATTCCTCAACCTTTTTCGCACGCTCTGCTTCCGGTGAACCACTGTTTCCTTTTTCTACCTTGTTGATATTTTTTACACTCTGATGTGCCTGATTAGTGATCTTCTGAGGCGGAAGTCCGGCTTTTGCCCTCTTCTCTTCTATTTTCTTCATGTTTTCATTAATCAGAACTTCAATATCCATCTTGTTCAGATGACGGTTAATAAGAACCTGCTGGACGCTTCTTACAACAGCACTGGAAATCCAGTAAATACCAAGACCTACCGGGAATGTGAAGCAGAAAAATGCTGACATAAGAGGCATTACCATGTTCATGGTCTTCATGGAACTTGCCATGGGATTTGCGCCATCATCATTCTGAGCAGCCTGCGGCATCAGCTTCAGGTTCAGCACCTGAGTTCCCCAGGAAAGAATCGGGATAAGAAGCGCTGCGATTGCAAGAAGAATGGATCCGCCTGCAACAACTGCTGTGATATAGTTCCATGGCATATCTGCAATGTTCAGCCCCAGAAAGCTCTGCATGTGGGAAATCTCAGATGCAGTACTGTTAATCGCATCAGAAAATCCTGCAAACTGGCTCATATCGCCCAGTTTATCCCACTGTGCCGGAGAAAGAGCATACAAAAAGTCAATGACAGAATTTGAGGTTGCGGTTTCTCCCTCAAGAATCAAACGAACACGGGTCATTTTATTATCAGTGATAAAGTCCTGAAGGATATTCGTATATCCGCTGACACCGATAATCTGAGAAGCAACTCCGTCAAGAACACTTTTTACACTGCCTACATAGGCAGGAATATTCTGGATTACATGCCACAGAGACCACAGGATCGGAAGCTGGATCAAAAGTTGAACACAGCTTCCGGTAGGTGATACTCCGTATTTCTGGTAAACTGCTGAGGTTTCTTCCTGCATTTTCTGCATGGAAACCTGATCTTTTTTATTCTGATATTTTTTCTGGATCTTCATCAGCTCCGGCTGCATAACTGAACTCAGTTTTGAAAACTTCTGCTGCTTGATCTGAAGAGGAGTCATAAAAAGATAGATCAGAATACTGAAAATAATGATACAAAGACCGAGATTCTGGATTCCGAACAATCCTTCAAGGAATTTGTAGATACCGTTCATAATCCAGCCCATAACAACAGAGATCTGGCCAATGATCGGCGTCGAGTTCTTTGTAGCTAAAATCATCAATTCCAATTTTCATTTCCTCCTGATTATGGCACAGGATCATATCCTCCGTGAGAAAAAGGATTACACCTTAAAATTCTCCAGAGGGCAAGCAATCCACCCTTGATCGCGCCATATTTTTGGATTGCTTCCAAACCATACTGAGAACATGTGGGAATATAAGGGCATTTTGTTCTCTTCATCGGTGATAAATATTTTTGATAAAGCCGTATCAGTTTAATCAGAATATTCTTCATTTTTCTTTTCACCTGTTATATGATGCTTTCCGGCCAGATGCAGCAGAGCGCTTTCTATTTCCTGATAGCTTTTTCCCTTTGCAGATGCTCTGGCAATTACTACAATATCCAGGCCGTTACAAAATAACGGTTCATTTAAACGATAACTTTCCCTTATCAATCTGGTGATTCTGTGGCGGACCACACTGTTTCCTACTTTTTTACTTACTGATATTCCCAGACGATTCTTCATGTACTGATTTTCCAGTACGTACATCACCAGATACCGATTTGCCTTTGATGTTCCATGTCTGTAAACCTGCTGAAAATCTTTGCTTTTCTTTAAGGACTCTGAATATTTCATCTGGTCCTCCTTCAATTCTTATTCTTACAGAAATAATCCTGTATAGAAGAAAAGACCACAATACTGCGGTCTTATGTCTGATCTTATGCTGATAACTGCTTTCTTCCTTTTAATCTTCTTGCAGCTAATACTTTACGGCCGCCTTTTGTGCTCATGCGGGCTCTGAATCCGTGAACTTTAGCTCTTGATCTCTTCTTTGGCTGAAATGTCATTTTCATAGGTAAAGCACCTCCTTTATCTATTATCCAATTTAAAAATTTTCATAGAACATCATTTCAATTATATTCATAAACCCCCTGTTCGTCAAGCTAAAAATAAGATTTTTATACAAAAGGACTGCTTAGTATCAGGTTTGAAAGTTTCTCTTACTTCCGGTTGTTTAGAATCAACATCTATATGTGGAAATCTTCAGTTTACGTAATGTTATCCACATTTTGTGGATAACTTGTGGATAACTCTGAGGATACCCTAAAAAATGTCCACATTTTTCGACTTATTTTTACACATTATGTTTAAAAATCCCTTTATTTTACAAGGATTATTACGTGGACAACTTTATACACAATCCCCATGGGTATTTATCCACTATTTCCGGTTTTATGTAAACTTAAAGGGGATTTTCCACATCTCTCACATTATCCACATGTGGAAAAATGTGTATAACTACAATTATTCAAATAAGGATTGCGTAAAACCTTTATTTATTATAATATATATAAGGATATTTATGTCTTTCAGACTTAATATAAACAAAAAAACACCTGAAACCAGGAACCGGGAGAGTGAAAATGGATAAAGTTATAGAAAAATGGGATGAAATCCTTCAAATCGTGAAAGTTGAATATGATGTTGCGAACGTTGCCTTCAATACATGGCTGAAGCCTTTGAAAGTATACGAGGTAAGGGACAACGTTGTCACGATCCTCGTTCCTTCTGAACAGAGTGTTCTATTAGATATTGTAAATAAAAAATACAGACTGCCTCTTCAGGTTACAATCTGCGAGGTTACGGGAATGGAAAGCTGTGAAATCCAGTTTATTCTTCCGGAAAATGTCCCGAAAAAAGAAATTCCTTCCTATAATATGTCTGAATCCAAATCTCTTCGCGATCAAAGATGTGAGGAAGCTCATCTGAATCCAAAATATACTTTTGACAGCTTTATTGTAGGAAGCAACAATAAATTTGCCCAGGCAGCAGCTCTTGCAGTTGCGGAATCTCCGGGAGATACTTATAATCCTCTTTTTATTTACGGAGGCGCCGGACTGGGAAAAACTCACCTGATGCATTCCATTGCGCATTATATTATTGACAATAATGAAAACAGTAAGGTTCTTTATGTAACAAGTGAAGAATTTACCAATGAACTGATCGAGACGATCCGAAACGGAAATAATTCAGCAATGTCCAAATTCCGTGAAAAATACAGGAATATTGACGTTCTTCTTGTTGACGATATCCAGTTTATTATAGGAAAAGAGTCCACACAGGAAGAATTTTTCCATACCTTCAACAGTCTCCACAGCGCCAAAAAACAGATTATCATATCTTCTGATAAACCTCCGAAAGATATGGAAATTCTGGAGGAACGCTTCCGTTCCCGGTTCGAGTGGGGTCTGATCGCAGATATTACACTGCCGGATTATGAAACCCGAATGGCAATTCTTCATAAAAAGGAAGAACTGGACGGCTATAATATCAGCGAAGAGGTTATAAAATACATAGCCACCAATATAAAATCAAATATCCGTGAGCTGGAAGGCGCCTTTAATAAAGTAATGGCAAGTTCCAAGCTTGAAAAAAAGGAAGTCACTTTGGAACTTGCTGAAAAAGCGCTGAAAGATATCATTTCACCGGACCAGCAGAAGGAGATCACGCCGGAATACATTATTTCTGTAGTGGCAGAGCACTATCATGTGACAACAGCAGACCTCTGCGGAAACAAAAGAAGCTCAAAAATCGTTATGCCGAGACAGATTGCCATGTATTTATGCAGGGATATCATTGATACATCACTGAAAACCATTGGAAAAAATCTCGGAAACCGCGATCACACTACAGTTATGCATGGAATTGAAAAAATTGAGAAAGAACTTCAGACAAATGACAACCTGAAAAATTCCATTGACACCCTCAGGAAGAAAATTAATCCACAGGGATAATTACTTTATCCACATATGAAACCCGGGGTTTTACACGAAGTTATACAGTTTGAAAGTCTTGATTTTTAAGGCTTTTTTGGACTTTTTCACATATTCACAGCCCCTAAGGCGGCTAATACGGATTTTTTCTTATTTATTTTTTTAAAAAGCCATTTTCAAACAGGAAGGGAGTTATACACAACATGAAAATTATCTGTTCCAAAACAAGTTTATTAAAAAGCGTTAATATCTCTTTGAAAGCTGTTCCTTCTAAAACAACAATGCCGATTCTGGAATGTATTCTGATTGATGCCTCAACAAACCAGATCAAATTTACTACAAATGATATGGAACTGGGAATTGAAACAATTGTTGACGGAACAATTGCTGAAAAAGGAATGGTTGCTCTTGATGCAAAAATTTTCTATGAGATCATCAGAAGACTTCCTGATAATGACGTGACCATCCATACAGATGAAAATTATGTAGCAACGATCACCTGTGAAAAAGCAAAATTTACAATTCCGGGAAAAACAGGAGAAGATTTTGCCTACCTTCCTGTTATTGAACGGGATGAATCTCTTACTCTTTCACAGTTTACATTAAAAGAAATGATCCGCCAAACTCTGTTTTCTATTGCTGTAAACGAAAATAACCGATTAATGACAGGTGAACTTTTTGAGATAAAGAATAATTGTCTGAAAATAGTGTCTCTGGACGGCCATCGTATATCCATTAGACGCATGCCTCTTAAGAGAGAATATTCTGACAAAAAGATTGTCGTTCCTGGAAAGACACTTAGTGAGATCAGCAAAATTCTTTCCGGTGAGGTTGATGATCAGGTAAGCATTTATTTTACAAAAAACCATATATTGTTTGAGTTTGATCAGACCATGGTGGTATCAAGACTGATCGAGGGAGAATACTTCCGCATTGATCAGATGCTTTCCAGTGATTATGATACCAAGCTGTCTGTAAATAAAAAAGAATTTCTGAACTGTATTGACCGCGCCACACTTCTTGTAAGAGAAGGGGATAAAAAACCGATCGTCATTGATATCAGAGATAATAAAATGGAGCTTAAAATTGATTCTTCCATGGGATCCATGAATGAAGAGATCGATATTGAGAAAGAAGGAAAGGATATTCTCATCGGATTTAACCCGAAATTCCTGATCGATGCTTTGAAAGTTATTGATGATGAAAATATTCATATGTACCTTATGAATCCCAAGGCTCCATGTTTTATCAGAGATGATGAGGAGACATACACCTATCTGATCCTGCCTGTAAATATCAGCCAGAATCAGGCAAGATAAAGGAGGATCATTGTGGAAATCAAAATCAGAGATGAATTTATCAAGCTGGGACAGGCTTTGAAACTTGCAGGAGTTGTAGAAGACGGAGTTGAGGCAAAGTTTGTCATTCAGGACGGGCTTGTTAAAGTGAACGGTGAAGTTGACGAACGTCGCGGCAGAAAAGTGTATGAAGGGGATGTGATCTCCTTTAACGGACAGGATATAAAAGTGATCAGGTAGATTATGTATATAGAGTCTGTACAATTAAAAAATTTCAGGAATTATGAAACCCTTGAGCTGAATCTTGACAGGGAAACAAATATTTTTTACGGGGATAATGCACAGGGAAAAACAAATATTCTGGAATCTGTATATCTTTGTGGGACAACAAAGTCTCATAAGGGAAGTAAGGACAGAGAGATGATCCGTTTCGGTCAGGAGGATGCTCACATCCGGATGATGGTAAAAAAGGATGGTCTTTCTTACAAGCTGGACATGCATCTTCGGAAAAACAAGGCAAAAGGAGCTGCAGTCAACGGGCTTCCGGTTAAAAAAGCAAGAGAGCTTTTTGGAATTGTAAATCTTGTATTTTTTTCGCCGGAGGATCTTAATATTATTAAAAACGGTCCTGGTGAAAGACGAAGATTTCTGGATCTGGAGCTGTGTCAGCTGGATCAGATCTATCTGTCTGATCTGGCCGGATATAATCATATTGTAAACCAGAGAAACCGTCTTCTGAAGGATATGTATGCGAATCCATCTTTGAAAGATACGCTGGAAGTGTGGGATCAGCAGATGATACAGTACGGCAGAAAGCTGATTCGCAAACGCCAGACTTTTGTGGAAGAGTTAAATGAGATCATCTGTGATATTCACAAAAATCTTACCGGCGGTGAAGAGCTTCTTCAGGTTATTTATGAACCAAGCGCACAGGAAGAGGATTTTGAGGAGCTGCTTTTCAGAAACAGGGACAGGGATATCCGGATGAAAATGACCTCTTCAGGACCTCACAGAGATGATCTCTGTTTTCTGGTAAATGGTATTGATATCAGGAAATACGGATCGCAGGGACAGCAGAGGACAGCCGCTCTGTCTTTGAAACTTTCGGAAATATATCTTGTAAAGAAAAAAATCGGAGATACGCCTGTGCTTCTTCTGGATGATGTACTTTCAGAGTTGGACAGCAGCCGTCAGACGTATCTTCTGGACAGTATCCATGATATTCAGACATTGATCACCTGTACAGGCCTGGATGATTTTGTGAACCATCAGTTTCACATTAATAAAGTATTCAGGGTTGTAAAGGGTGAAGTTTTTAATCCAGTAAAAAAAGTGAACTGTAAACAGCAGTAATTTTTCCCCGGAATTTATTTTTCCGGGGAAAGTTCTTTGACAAGCATAAATGCATATGTTAAACTTGTTTTAATTATGGAAAGTTGGTGAATGTATATTGGATAAAGAGGAATTTCGAATAAAAGTGAGCCGTATTGACAACCTTGTAGCTCAGAAAAAATACAAGGAAGCAGTTGAGGTTGTTGAGAGCATTGACTGGCGCAGAGTAAAAAATGTTCATAATCTGTGCGTGGTTGGTGAGATTTATGCTGCAAATAAGAGATATGAGGAAAGTAAGGAGATTTTTCTTCTGGCATATCATCGGGCGCCTATCGGTAAAAATATTTTGTACAGGCTGATCGAGGTATCTTTGAAAATGCAGGATATCGAGGAAGCGGAAGAGTTTTATGAGGAATATCTGGAGGTTGCTCCCAATGACAATACCCAGTATATTCTCAAATATAAGATCAGCAAAGCGAAACAGGTGTCTCTGGACGAGCAGATCCGTATTCTGGAAGAATATAAGGAACGTGAGTTTACAGAGAGATGGTCCTATGAACTGGCAAAGCTGTACTACCAGAAAGGCGATATGAAAAAATGCCTGGAAATGTGCAACGATATCATTCTCTGGTTCAGCGAAGGCCGTTATGTGCTGAAAGCAATGGATCTGAAAAACCGGATGGGACAGCTTACCGGGAAAGAAAGAGAGCAGTATGAGAAACAGTTTATTCCGAATCTGACAACTGTTGATCAGATGACTCAGTCAGGGGAAGCCCGGGAAACCGGTTCTGATGCAGAGAACAAATATGAGGTTCTTCCGGATGAAGATTCTCCTGTGATTGAAAGTGTTCGCATTGATGAGAGAGATGTAAACAGTGCGGAAAGCCTTCAGGAAAAAATTTCCAAAGGCATCCGGGATATTTTTAACGGCAAAAAGAAAGAAGAGGACTTTACAAAAGAGGAAGAAGACCTTCAGGAAGAAATGCTCAGGGATCGTTTTTCTGAAAAGGAACATAAAAACGTTCCGGAGCTGGAACCGGAAGAAGTTTCTGTTCTTCAGGAAGAAGAAAATATTTCTCAGGACAGCTTTGCTGAGACGGAAGAAGCTGAGGAACCGGAAATTGATGTAAATGAGATATTTGAAGATTTTTCCGATCAGACAGTTTCACGCCTGGAGGAGGAAGAGACACTTTCTGACAGCAGTACAGAGCTTCCTCAGCTTGAAATTCCGGAATCCATGAAAAATATAGATCTGGAAAGTGATATTATGCCGGAAATTCCCAAGGCTCCGGAAGTGGTCCTGCCAGGAGCAGAAAAGAACGAGACGGAAGCAGAAATCGATTTTGACTTTAATCTGGAAGACATGATCCTTTCAGCAGCAACTGCCCAGGGAATTGAAATTCCGGATGATGAACCGAAGGCGGAGGACGTTCATGCAGCAGATCCTGACGATGAAGATTATATGACAGAAGAGGATCTTCGGAGAGCAGAAGAGGAATTCCTTAATGGTCCGGCTGGAAGAAAAGATCACAAAGATCCGGAGGAGCTTCTGGAAGAAGAGTTTGGAGAAGCAGAAGAGTTTTATGAAGATGCTTCTGATGATGAGGACGATGATTTCTACGGCGATGAATATGATGACGGGGACGATGATTTTTACGGGGAAGAATCTGACGATGAGGACGATGATTTCTACGAAGATGAGTCTGATGACGGAGATGACTTCTACGAAGAGTTTGATGACGACGACTTTTACGGAGAAGAATCCGACGACGAGGAAGATGATTTTTATGAAGAAGAACCGGAAGAGCTTCCTGTCGTAAGCCGTAATCCTATTTCAAAAAATAAATCTGCAAAAATAATTTCAGAAGAGAAGAATGCAGAGATCCGAAAACCGGATCCGGACAGAAAAACAGTATTTAAAGAAGAGCCGGCAGGACAGAAGGCTCCTCGGAAGAAGAAAAATGTCCGTCTGAGTCAGGCTGAGGAACTGGAACGGTTTGTTGATACCATCCGTCCTCAGGAGGCAATGGATATTATTCCCAGGGAGAAAACTCTTACAGACAGCGAGAAAAAACTGTTTACATATTTTGCAAGAGTACCTGGGCTGAGAGAGCAGCTTGTAGACGCGCTTTGCGACGTTCAGATGGCTGCTGCTGACAAAACGTCCAGAACCGGAAACATTATTGTTATGGGCGGAAGAGAGACAGGAAAAACAAGACTGATCTCAGGACTGATTCCTGCAATATGCAAGGAACTGAATCTTGAAGCCGCCAAGGTTGCCTATGTATTTGCAGAGCAGATCAATGGCAAAAATATTCCTGCAATCGTCAAAAAGATGGCAGGTGGTTTCCTTGTAATTGAAAATGCAAACCAGCTTAAAAAAGAAACCGTAAATCAGTTAAGCAAGGCAATGGATTTCCGCACAGACGGAATGATCGTGATTCTGGAAGACGAAAAGATCGGAATGAGAAAGCTGATGGCAAGATTCCCGAAATTTACGTCCAAATTTACATCTATGATTAATATCCCGGTATTTACCAATGATGAGCTTGTAAACTTTGCAATGGTTTATACAAGAGAACGGGGTTATACGATTGATCAGCAGGCAATGTTGGTACTTTACAATCTGATCAGTGTGAATCAGAAAGAAGATATGCCTATGAACGTAGGCGCTGTAAAGGAAATCATTGATAATGCCATTGCAAAATCTACCGGCGGAATCCGTAAACTGAGCAGAAATATTTCCAAGAAGAGAACAGATATGGACGGATATACAGTTCTCTACGAAAAGGATTTTAAGTAACATAAAAAATAAATAACGGAAAAGGAAGTAAAGATTATGACCAGACCTTATCTTGGAAATCCCAAATACACGATTGAAGTTCTTCAGAAGTATGGATTTGTTTTTCAGAAAAGGTTTGGTCAAAATTTTTTGATCGATACTCATGTTCTGGAAAAAATCATTCGGGCATCTGAAATAACAAAAGATGATTTTGTACTGGAAATAGGACCGGGAATCGGAACTATGACACAGTATCTGGCAGACTCTGCCAGAGCAGTCACGGCAGTGGAGATCGACGATGCTCTGATCCCCATACTGCAGGATACGCTGAAGGACTGGGATAATGTAAATATTATTCACGGGGATATCCTGAAAACAGATATTCAGAAGATAGCAGATGAAAAAAATCAGGGAAAGGCGATCAAGGTAGTTGCAAATCTGCCCTATTATATTACAACACCGATCATTATGGGACTGTTTGAGAGCCATGTTCCGGTAGAATCCATAACAGTAATGGTTCAGAAAGAAGTGGCAGACCGTATGCAGACAGGTCCGGGGTCAAAGGATTACGGGGCGTTGTCTCTGGCCGTTCAGTATTATGCGGAACCGGAGATTGTAGCAAATGTGCCGCCCAACTGTTTTATGCCAAGACCAAAGGTGGGAAGCGCCGTGATCCGCCTGAAAAGACACAAAGAGCCGCCTGTTCAGGTGCAGAATGAAAAGCTGATGTTCCGGCTTATTCGCGCATCTTTTAACCAGAGAAGAAAAACAATGGCCAATGGGCTGAAAAATTCCCAGGAACTGAATTATACAAAAGAACAGGTTGAGAGCGCGATCAGCGCCTGCGGGCTTCCTCTGAATATCAGAGGAGAAGCTCTGAGTCTGGAGCAGTTTGCCGCTCTGACAAATGCATTTTGCTGTACGGCATCCCGGTGATGCCGCCACAGCAGAGAATGGACTGTATGACAGAAAAAAGAGTATGTAAAAAGCATCCGGTGGCTGGTCGGATGCTTTTTACTTGAAGATTTATTAAATTTAAAAGGAAGGAGAGTTGAATACCTTTACAGGTATCCAACATATGAAAAAGAAAATTATAAAAATAATGTTGGCTGTATTATTTTTATGTGAATAGTATATCTGTAAAATATGAGAGTTTCATGTTTAAGATATGAAAAAATAATGAACGAATATAGAAAGATTTATGAATGACAGATCTGATCTGAAAGAAGGGAAAATGTTCATAAACATATTACAGCGCAGGTTTGAAAGTGTGATATAATAGCAGATGTCAGAAAAAAGATGATATTTCCAAAGGTCATTGGGAAGACATTTTGCCAGGCTGCCGGCAACGGGGCATAAGGTATTTCTGATATAATTGCAGGAAAACAGCAATGGTTTTCCAGAACATGGTTTCAGACAAAACGGAGGTAATAAAAATGAAAATAAAAAAATTAAGTGCATGGATTCTTGCAGGAGCGCTTACATGTACAGCGCCTGCTGTCGTATCCGCGGATACTGCAACAGATGCTGCGGTAGATCAGGCAGTGGACCTTTTGAAGGAGAGCGGAATAGGAGATCTTCTCTCTGATCCGGATAAGGTGGTTGACATTATCATATCTGCAATGGATTCAGTTGGACAGGCAGATGTTACTGACGAAGAGATTTCTTCTGCGATTGACACCGCAGCACAGGCAGCCGGTTTTACGTTGTCAGATTCTGAAAAAAGCACTCTGGTAAGTCTTTATAACAAGTTTAAAAATATGGATCTTGATGAAGAACAGCTGAGGGAGCAGGTCCATAAGGTATATGATAAGCTGGAGAGTCTGGGAGTTACCAAAGAGGATGTTAAGAGTATTTTCGGAAAACTGGTAGATATGGTAAAAGATATCCTGAATTGACAACAGGTTGCAGACAATTTGGATATAAAGATAAATAAATTATGTATATTACACAACGTTAATTTGGTAAAGCAAAGAAGAATATGTAGTATTTTTATAAAAAACAGAGGAATATAAGAAAAAATATTGTGCAAATACACGAAAGATTCACTGTTTGTTCATAGAAAGTTCATAAAAGATTGCTATGATAAAAACAGTTCGAAAGAACAATGTTATGACGTTGTAATGTTCTTCATTACACATAAATTTTTTCATAATAATTGCCCCGGTAAACCACTGCCGGGGCACTCCTCGTTTATAGAGCTCCCTGAATCAGGGAGCTTTTTTGCTGTTAAGCTGTAAATAGGTTGTAGGTCAGAAACCCCGTATGGTATAATAGGAACACTTAATGAATCCGGGTCGGAGACACAGGATGAATTTCGTGAGGAAATATGACTGGACACTTAACGAGGTTCAGTGATGCGAATGCCGGGTTTTGAACCTGCGGTATCATATGACATAAATAAAAGCTGCTGCACAGTTCTGACAGAGGACGCAGGAAAATAATAGCAGGAAAGGGAGTAGTATATTATGGCTGAAACAATGAAAGATTACGAAAAAGAGCTGAATGAGTCTATGAAAAAAATAGAAGAAGGGGACATTCTTACCGGAACAGTAGTAAGTGTGGACGAAAAGGAAGTGATCCTTGATCTGAAATATTATGCGGAGGGTGTGATTCCGGCTGAAGACTATACCAGAGAGCCGGGATTTAATCTGAAAGAGGAAGTTCATCCGGGAGACGAGGTTTCTGCCACGGTTGTCCGTAAAGATGACGGAAACGGCAATATTCTTCTTTCCAGGGTTGAGGCGGCAGATGTGCTCGCATGGGAAAAAATCCGGGAATATAAAGAATCAGGAGAAGCTCTTGACGTTACAGTAAAGGGAATCACCAATGCAGGCGTCATTGCGTATGTGGAAGGTGTACGGGGATTTATTCCGGCTTCAAGACTTTCTCTTGGATATGTGGAGGATACAGAGGAATATCTGAACCGTCAGATACGGGTTCAGGTGATCGAGTGTGACAAAGACAGTAAAAAGCTGATTCTTTCTGCAAGAGAACTTCTGAGAGAGCAGGCAGAGGAAGAGAGAAAGAAAAAAATTTCAAATGTTCAGGTGGGACTGGTAACAGAAGGAACGGTAGAAAGCCTCCAGCCATACGGAGCTTTTGTGGATCTTGGGAACGGTCTTTCCGGTCTTGTTCATATTTCCCAGATCTGCGAGAAAAGAATCAAAAAGCCCTCTGAGGTTCTTTCTGTGGGAGACAGAGTAAAGGTTAAGGTAACTGCTGTAAAGGATGGAAAATTAAGTCTCAGCATAAAAGAGGCATCTGATATGATGGCAAAAGACATTGAGGAAGAGGTCTATGAGGTTCCGGATGCAGGTGAGGAAGCAACTACCTCTCTTGGATCATTATTTGCAGGAATCAAACTGGACTGAGTATCGCAAAGAAATACAGTATCAGTTGAAGAAAGAGGCAGCGAGGAGGAATTTATGAGAAAACAGGATAAGATTTTTGTGATCGGACATAAAAACCCGGACACGGATTCTATCTGTTCTGCCATTGCGTATTGTGATATAAAAAACAGAACATTTCAGAACAAAAGATATGTTCCCAAACGCGCAGGCCAGATAAATGAGGAAACTGAGTATGTGCTGAACCGTTTCGGGATTCAGCCTCCGGGATATCTGAGTAATATCGGAACTCAGGTCAAGGATATGGATATCCGCATGAGCCCGGAAGCAGATAAGAGTATGTCATTAAAGAATGCATGGGATCTGATGCAGGAAAACAGCATTGTTTCTCTGCCGATCAGAGATAAAGAGGGCTGTCTGGAGGGCCTGATCACCATTGGAGATATTGCCCAGACATATATGGACACAACAGACAGTTATCTTCTGTCACGGGCAAGAACCCAGTACAGACGCATTGCGGAAACCATTGGCGGCAGTGTGATCGAAGGAAATGAACACGGATATTTTACAGAAGGAAAGGTTATGGTGGGAACTGCTGACCCGGACAAGCTGAGAGAGTACGTGCGGGAGAATGATATGATCATTCTCGGAAACAGAGAAGAGGATCATCTGCAGGCCATTGAAATGAATGTGAGCTGTATTATTGTGGGAATGGATATCCAGGTAACAGAAAACGTCCTGAAGCTTGCTCATGAAAAGGATATTGTGGTGATCTCTTCCCCATATGATACGTTTACAATATCAAGACTGATCAATCAAAGTATTCCTGTGAGATATATCATGAAAACAGAAAATCTGGTAACCTTCCACACAGAGGATTTTACAGATGATATTCAGGATGTGATGATCAAGCATCGTCACCGGGCATTCCCGGTAATTGACAAAAAGGGAAAATGTGTGGGTACGATCTCTCGCCGTAATTTTCTTGATATGCATAAGAAAAAGGTGGTTCTGGTCGATCATAATGAAAAGGATCAGGCTGTTGATAATATTGAAAAAGCGGAGATCCTTGAAATTATCGATCATCATAAGCTGGGTACGCTTCAGACAATGCAGCCGGTCAGCTTCCGGAATCAGCCGGTAGGATGTACGGGAACGATTATGTATCAGATCTATGGAGAACAGAAACTGGAGATTCCGCCTAAAATCGCAGGACTTCTCTGCGCGGCCATTATTTCTGACACTCTGATGTTCCGTTCTCCTACCTGTACTCTTCAGGATAAAATGGCAGCAGGAGCTCTTGCGCTGATCGCAGATATTTCCATAGAGGAATTTGCAAAGGAAATGTTTAAGGCAGGAAGCAATCTGAAGGACAAGTCGCCGGAAGAAATCTTTTATCAGGATTATAAGAAATTTATTGCAGAGGGTGACGTTACCTTTGGCGTGGGCCAGATCAGTTCTATGGACGAGGACGAGCTTAAGGTGATAAAAGAACGTCTGGAACCGTTTATGGTAAGTGAATGCGGCCGTCATGGAGTTTCCAGGGTCTACTTTATGCTTACAAGTATTATGAACCGTTCTACAGAGCTTCTGTTTTATGGCGAAGGCAGTAAAGAGATGGCGGAGAGCGCTTTTAGCATGGAGGCGGACAATGGTTCTCTGTATCTGAAAGGTGTGGTTTCCAGAAAGAAACAGCTTATTCCTGCATTAATGGAAGCTGCGCAGATGCAGAACGAGTACGCATAAGTTCAGGAGGGATTTTTATGTCGAAACAGAGCTGGAAGCCGGGAAATATGCTTTACCCTCTTCCTGTTGTAATGGTAAGCGCAGCAGATAAAGAGGGCAGAGATGATATTATAACAGTGGCATGGGCCGGAACTGTGTGTACCAATCCTCCCATGGTATCCATATCCATTCGTCCGGAGCGTTACTCTTATCACATGATCCGTGAAACAGGAGAGTTTGTGATTAATCTGACTACTGAGGAGCTGGCATTTGCCACAGATTACTGCGGAGTAAAATCCGGAAGAGATGTTGATAAATTTAAGGAGACAGGACTGACAAGGGAAAAGGCAGAAAAGGTAAAAGCGCCGATGATAGCAGAAGCCCCTGTTTCTATTGAATGCAAGGTAAAAGAAATCCGGGAACTTGGATCTCATCACATGTTTATCGCCCAGGTTGCAGCAGTTCACGCAGATGAAAAATATATGGATGAGAAGAACCGGTTTGATTTAAACAGAGCCAGACCTATTGTGTATTCACATGGGGAGTATCTGGGAACAGGAAAGAAACTGGGAACTTTTGGTTACAGTGTGAAAAAAGCAAAAAAACAGGCTAAAAAACGCTGAAAAATGGAAAAAAAGTGCAGATTTTCCGGGGGATTGCAGAAAAGGGCTTTTTATGGTAAAATAAAATCTGGTTATTTGCAGATAATAAGATAGACAGAGATGTCTGGAGGATATATGAATAACATTACATTGATAGGAATGCCGGGAGTGGGGAAGAGCACCATCGGTGTTGTTCTTGCAAAGGTATTGGGCTATCAGTTCCTTGACTCTGATCTTCTGATACAGAAGCAGGAAAAAAGGAAGCTCCATCAGATCATAGCTCAGGAGGGAAATGATGGATTTCAGGCAATAGAAAATCGTGTCAATGCTTCTATTGAGGCGGAGGAGACGGTGATCGCCACAGGGGGAAGCGTGGTTTACTGCCAGGAGGCAATGGAGCATCTGAAGTCTGTTGGAACAGTAGTCTATCTGAAACTGTCGCTGAACGAACTGTCAAAGCGGCTTGGGAACCTTAAGGGAAGAGGAGTTGTCCTGAAGGAAGGACAGACGCTGGCAGATCTGTACAGAGAACGCACACCTCTGTACGAAAAATATGCGGATATTGTGATCGATCAGGAAGGACAGGATCTGGAAACATGTCTGCAGGCAGTTTTGGAAACACTGGAAAAGCAAAAAAGTAACTGTTGAAGCAGAGGAAAGAGCAGAAGCAGGCACAGATACTTAACTTTTTATTTACAAATGTTAAAAATATGTTATAATACGATATTGAACATTTTAATATATTAACATTTTTCGGATATGATAAGTCATTTCTGGGTTACTGTGAACAAAGTGAACAGTAACATTTCTGGTGTTTGCTTCGGCTTACGGAGTGAAAATAATTCATAGAGGTGTTTTATGGAACAGTATGTAATCAAAGGAGGCAATCCGTTAGTAGGTGAAGTTGAGATCGGCGGAGCCAAAAACGCAGCCCTTGCAATACTTTCTGCTGCAATCATGACGGATGAAACCATATTAATCGAAAATCTGCCTGACGTAAGAGACATCAATGTTTTGCTGGAAGCAATTGCCGGGATCGGAGCCCAGGTAGAACGAATTAACAGATCTACAGTAAAGATTAATGGTTCTACCATTGCCGATATCAGCGTTGATTATGAATACATTAAAAAAATCCGCGCATCCTATTATCTTCTGGGCGCGCTGCTTGGAAAATATAAACATGCGGAGGTGCCGCTTCCGGGCGGATGCAATATCGGAAGCCGTCCCATTGACCAGCATCTGAAGGGCTTCCGGGCTCTGGGAGCAGATGTAAAGATTCTTCATGGGGCGATTATGGCAAGTGCGGAAAATCTTCACGGAAGCCATATTTTCCTGGATGTTGTGTCTGTTGGCGCAACCATCAACATTATGATGGCAGCATCTATGGCTCCGGGACGCACGATTATCGAAAATGCGGCCAGAGAGCCTCATGTAGTTGATGTAGCTAACTTCCTGAACAGCATGGGAGCCAACATTAAGGGAGCAGGAACAGACGTTATCCGCATAAAAGGTGTGGAGAAGCTTCACCGCACAGAATATTCGATTATTCCTGATCAGATCGAGGCAGGAACCTTTATGTTTGCGGCGGCTGCTACAGGCGGAGACATTACAGTAAAAAATGTAATTCCCAAGCATCTGGAAGCAACCACTGCAAAGCTGGAAGAGATTGGCTGTGAAGTGGAGGAATTTGACGATGCAGTTCGCGTCCGTGCAGGAAGGAGACTGCACAGAACTCATGTAAAAACACTTCCCTATCCGGGATATCCTACTGATATGCAGCCGCAGATTGCGGTAACCCTGGCTCTTGCAGAGGGAACAAGTATTGTTACAGAGAGTATTTTTGAAAACCGGTTCAAATATGCGGACGAGCTTTCCAGAATGGGAGCAAACATCAAGGTAGAAGGAAATTCTGCGATCATTGATGGAGTACGTAAGCTTACAGGTGCAAGAGTCAGCGCACCGGATCTCCGAGCAGGAGCAGCTCTTGTAATTGCAGGTCTGGCAGCAGACGGCGTAACGGTTGTAGATGATATCGTTTATATCCAGAGAGGCTATGAGAATTTTGAAGAGAAGCTGAGAAGCCTTGGCGCAGAGATCGAGAGAGTTTCCAGTGAAAAGGAAATCCAGAAATTCCGTCTTCGTGTAGGATAATCCGGAAATCTCATATATTTTTTCTTGACAAACGGAAAAAATGAGTATATTGTATGATTGTTACAAATCAAATAGAGAACGGCCTTTTATTCAGAGTGGTGGAGATACAAAGGATCTGTGAAGCCACGGCAACCCCTCTATTGAGGAAGGTGCCAGCCTGAGCGAGTGATCGAACAATAAGAGGATTGAAAGATAAATTCAGACAGTCCGATTATTCGGGCTGTCTCTTTTGTTTACCAATACCCGTAACAATAAGTTTTCGGGTCGTTATGAAGAAAGGAAAAACACAATGGAAAAAATTTTATTTACTTCCGAATCTGTTACTGAAGGCCATCCGGACAAAATGTGTGACGCTATTTCCGATGCCATTCTTGACGCTCTGATCGAGCAGGATCCAATGAGTCGTGTTGCCTGCGAAACAGCGACTACAACAGGCCTTGTTCTTGTTATGGGAGAGATCACAACAAACGGATATGTTGATATTCAGAAGATCGTAAGAGATACTGTAAGAGAGATTGGATATACCCGCGGCAAATATGGATTTGACGCAGATACCTGCGCAGTTATCACTGCTATTGACGAGCAGTCTGCAGATATTGCCCTTGGCGTTGACAAGGCTCTGGAAGCAAAAATGGGCGAGGATGAGATCGATGCCATTGGTGCAGGGGATCAGGGTATCCAGTTCGGATATGCTTCCAATGAAACTGAGGAATATATGCCGTATGCCATCAATATGGCTCACAAGCTTGCACGTCAGCTTACCAAGATCCGTAAGGACGGAACCCTGAGCTATTTAAGACCTGACGGAAAAACACAGGTTACTGTGGAGTATAACGAGGAAGGCAAGCCGGTACGTATTGACGCAGTTGTATGCTCTACTCAGCATGATCCGGAGGTTACTCAGGAGCAGATTCATGAGGATATCAAAAAATACGTATTTGACGCTATTATTCCGGCAGATATGGTTGATGAAAACACAAAATATTTCATCAATCCTACAGGACGTTTTGTGATCGGCGGACCTCACGGAGACAGCGGGCTTACAGGACGTAAGATCATCGTTGACAGCTACGGCGGATACGGACGTCACGGCGGCGGCGCTTTTTCCGGAAAAGACTGTACAAAGGTAGACCGTTCTGCGGCATACGCAGCACGTTATGTTGCGAAAAATATTGTAGCGGCAGGTCTGGCAGATAAATGTGAAATCCAGCTTTCCTACGCTATCGGTGTGGCACAGCCTACTTCCATTAACGTGGAAACCTTCGGTACAGGAAAACTTTCTGATACAAAGCTTGTTGAGATCATTCGTGAAAACTTTGATCTTCGTCCGGCAGGAATCATCCGTATGCTGGATTTAAGAAGACCGATCTACAAACAGACAGCAGCTTACGGACACTTTGGACGTACAGATGTAGAGCTTCCATGGGAGAAACTGGATAAAGTGGATGATCTGAAAAAATATCTTGCCTAAAATGATTTTATAGAAAATTTAGACATAGAAATCTGGCAATGTGATATAATGAACGCACAGGCGGTAATGCGATTTTACTGCCCGTGCGTTTTTATATTCCATAGAAAATCAGGACTACAGATTGTTCTGGCAGTGCGGAGACCGGGAGATGCAGATTATTCGGACTGGGCGGAACAGGGAGGTTTCATGAAATTACAGACAAGAATTATGGTTGGCTTTTTTATGATCATTCTGGTACCTCTTCTTTTGTTTGCCGCCACACTTCACGGAATGCGGGAAGCGCAGATAAGAGGACCAAAAAAGGCAGAAACAGCCGAAACAGCATCGTCAGAGTATGATTATGACTATGGGATCACCATTGCGGATTCAGAAACATCACAGGACGGGATCCAGATCATGACAAAGGATCTTTTTGTTTCTGCACTGGTGATACTTGTATTTACCAGCTTATCTGTGGGGCTTTGGATTTACAGGAGTATTGCCACTCCTCTTGTGAAGCTGCGCAAGGCAACCAGAAATATTAAGGATGGAAATCTGGATTTTGTTCTGGATGTGGAAGGAACAGATGAATTTTCCGAGCTGTGCCGGGATTTTGAAGAAATGCGGCGGCGACTGAAGGAATCCGCAGAGGAAAAGATCATTCTGGATAAGGAAAACAAGGAGCTGATCAGTAATATTTCCCATGATCTTAAAACACCTATCACGGCAGTAAAGGGATATGTGGAAGGGATTATGGACGGAGTTGCGGATACTCCTGAAAAAATGGACCGTTATGTAAGAACCATTTATAATAAAACAAATGAAATGGATCATCTGATAAATGAGCTTACGTTTTATTCCAAGATTGACACCAACAGGATCCCGTATACGTTCAGTAAACTGAACGTGGAGGATTATTTTTCTGACTGTGCAGAGGAAATCGGTCTGGAGCTGGAAACAAGAGGAATACAGCTCTGCTATGCCAATTATGTTGACAGAAGCGTACAGGTGATTGCTGACGGAGAGCAGATCCGGCGGGTGATCCATAACATCATCGGAAATGCGATCAAATATATGGACAAGGCAAAGGGCGTGATCCAGATTCGGGTAAAGGATGTGGGGGATTTCGTTCAGGTAGAGATCGAGGACAATGGAAAAGGAATCGCCTCCAAGGATCTGGCTTATATTTTTGACCGTTTTTACAGGACAGATGTTTCGAGAAATTCTTCCAAGGGAGGAAGCGGAATCGGACTTTCTATTGTAAAAAAGATCATGGAGGATCATGGAGGAAAGGTGTGGGCCACCAGCCATGAGGGAATCGGAACCATTATGTATTTTGTTTTAAGAAAATATCAGGAGGTACCAATGAAATGAGTAAAATACTGATCATTGAAGATGAAGAGGCTATCGCAGATCTGGAAAAAGATTATCTGGAGCTTTCCGGCTTTGAAGTGGAGATTGCCAACAGAGGCGACGTAGGGCTTCAGAAGGCAATGACAGAGGAATATGATCTGATTATTCTGGATCTTATGCTTCCGGAGGTGGATGGATTTGATATCTGCAAGCAGGTACGTCAGGAAAAAAATACACCGATCATTATGGTATCTGCCAAAAAAGACGATATCGACAAGATCCGGGGTCTGGGACTCGGGGCAGACGATTATATGACAAAGCCTTTTAGTCCAAGCGAACTGGTTGCCAGAGTCAAGGCGCATATGGAACGATATAACCGTCTGGTAGGATCCGGAACTGTAAAAAATGATGTAATTGAGATCCGGGGAATCAAGATTGATAAAACTGCAAGACGGGTGTGGGTAAACGGAGAGGAGACTACCTTTACCACAAAAGAGTTTGATCTTCTGACATTTCTGGCAGAAAATCCAAACCGTGTCTTTACAAAAGACGAGCTGTTCCGGGAAATATGGGCAATGGAATCTGTGGGAGATATTGCTACGGTTACAGTTCATATTAAAAAGATCCGTGAGAAGATCGAGTTTAATACAGCCAAACCTCAGTATATTGAAACCATATGGGGAGTAGGCTACCGGTTTAAGGTTTAAAGGCAGAGCAGGGAAAGACGGAATAAAGGACTCCGGAGATAAAATGATTAAGAAACGATGATATGGTGACAGGCAGGAATAGACAACTTTCCTGCCTGTCCTTTTTTCTGTTGCGGAGGGAAAACCATAGTATATAATTTCTGATAAAAGAAAAATGTTTGATTCGTCCTGTTTTGGATTGTTTATACTTATTTACCAGATAAAAACAAGAAAGAGTAAGAATAATCAATAAAAAATAATAAAAAATCATTGACAAATATGTAGAAAATTGTTATACTGTGGACATCGAATTAAGGTAAAGTATTTTTTATGAGTATGCAAAGGGGCAAATTGTTGAATCAGATCAGATAATGAGAACATTGCAAGACGCAAAAAATAAGAGATGCTTTTTTTATACCCATATTTCATAACGAAATTGTAACTTATTAACAAATAAAAAAACAAAAAGGAGAAAGATTTATGAAGAATCGTAAAAAAGTTCTCGCAGCCCTTATGGCAGGTGTGATGACACTGTCCATGGGCACAACAGTATTCGCATCAGCAGAAGACGGATACGCACTGAAGGCAACCAACACAGAAGAAAAATCCCCGGACAATGATCTGGTGATCGCAATCGAGGGAAGCGTAAGCTCCATGGACCCGGCAAATATTCCGGATACCAATGCAATTTCTGCAACCCGCGGATGCTATGAAATGTTAGTAGCTTTTGATGAAAACCAGGAAATTCAGGGACAGCTTGCAGAGTCCTATGAGGTTTCCGAGGATTCCCTCACCTATACATTCCATCTCCGTGAAGGTGTTAAGTTTACAGATGGAACAGACTTTAATGCGGCAGCAGTAAAGGCAAACTATGATCGTATCATTGATAAAGAGAACAATCTCCGTCAGAGAAGAACCTTTGTTGTAACAGGAGAGGACGGATCAGAGACATACCGTGTGGAAAGCATTGAGACTCCGGATGACTACACTGTAGTATTCAAGCTTACTGAGCCATGGGCACCGTTTATCAACCGTATGACACAGATCTGTATGATCAGCCCGGCTGCTCTTGAAGAGTACGGCAATGATATTATGAACCATCCGGTAGGAACCGGCCCGTTCATCTGCACAGAGTGGGAAGAGGGAGATCACACAACTTTCGAGCGCAATGAAGATTACTGGGGCGAAAAAGCTTCTGTAGATACTGTTACTATTAAAGAGGTTCCGGAGGCAGGTTCCCGTACCGCTATGCTTCAGACAGGCGAGGCTGATCTCGTTTATCCGATGCCTGCAGACCAGATCGAAGCAATCAAAGGAAACGATGATGTAAACGTACTGGCAGCAGACTCCAACATCATGAGATATGTAACTCTGAACATGAACGTTCCGGAGCTGAAAGATGAAAAAGTACGTCAGGCTATGAACTACGCTATTGATAAAGACGCATATGTTCAGCTTATGTATTCCGGATATGCAAAACCTGCAACTTCTATCGTTCCTTCTATTATCGGAGGATACAAGGAGCAGACTCCTTATACTTATGACCTTGAAAAAGCAAAAGAGCTTATGAAAGAAGCCGGATATGAGGATGGCTTCAAGCTTACACTCTGGGGAGACAACTCCACTCAGGAAGTAAAAGGTATGACATTTATCAAACAGATGCTTGCTCAGATCAACATTGACGTTGAGGTTCTTCCTATGGAGCCTGCAACACTGAATGACAAGATCTATGTAGATCAGGAAGAAGCAGAAGTTAATATGTGGTATGTAAACTGGTCCGCATCTGATTTCACTATGGATGGTTCTGTTCGTTCCCTTCTTCACAGCGACATGGTACCTCCTACAAGTGCAAACACAGCATATTTCGTAAACGAAGACTTTGACAAACTGTTAGATGAAGGTCTTGCAACTGCTGATCCGGACAAACAGGCTGAGATTTATGGCGAGGCTCAGACAATCGCATGGGAAGCTGCTCCGTGGCTGTTCCTTGGAAACGATCAGATCCTCTATGCATCCAAATCTTATCTCTCCGGCGCATATGTATCTCCGGACGGAGCATTTAACTTCACTAACGCAGTGCTTGCTCAGTAAAAGAATATTTAAAAAGTAAATATTTAACTGGGGCGACAGGCGCCGCAGAAGTATGTAACAGAACATAAAGGTTCTTAGCAGAAAACTGCCGTTCAACTGTCTGTGACCATTCACAGATGTGGGGACGGCAGTTTTTGTGACTATGGACAGTGATTATTTTTTATAACTCAGACTGGAGGCAAAAGAATGGGTAAATATTTTTGTAAGCGTGTTGCAAGCGCAATCCCTCTCCTTCTTGTGATTTCATTTGTAATATTTATGTTTATACATATGATTCCCGGTGATCCGGCCAGAATGATCGCAGGACAGGATGCAACTAAGGAAGACGTAGAAGTTGTAAGAGAGCAGCTGGGACTGAATGATCCTCTGCTTGTACAGTATGGAAAATATATGAAAGGTCTTTTTACCGGAGACCTTGGCGATTCCATCAAAAACGGAAAAACTGTTGTTGAGACAATCGCTCCCAGAATGAAACCAACAATCATGCTCACAGTATCTGCAATGATCTGGGCGACTATTATCGGTATTGCGCTTGGTATCATATCAGCAGTATTTCATGGAAGAACTCTTGATTATATCGGAATGATCATTGCCATATCGGGTATATCGGTGCCAAGCTTCTGGCTGGGACTTGAGCTGATCCAGGGATTTTCTGTTGCTCTTCAGTGGCTTCCTACCGGAGGACTGGATTCCTGGCAGAGCTACATCCTTCCGTCACTTACCATGGGCGCCGGAATCATGGCGGTTTTGGGACGATTTACCAGATCTACCATGCTGGAGACCATGCGTGAGGATTATGTTCGAACAGCCCGTGCAAAAGGCTTAAAGGAAACTCTTGTTGTTATGCGTCATGCATTTAAAAACTCTCTTATTGAGATTATTACAGTTGCCGGACTTCAGATCGGCGGTCTTCTTTCAGGTTCTGTTATGGCAGAAACCGTATTCTCTATTCCGGGACTTGGCCGTCTGCTGGTAGACTCTATTAACTTCCGAGATTACAAGGTAGTACAGGCTCTGCTTCTGTTCTTTGCAGCAGAGTATATTGTCATCAACCTGATCGTGGATGTTCTTTACGGAGTCATCAACCCGAAAATTCGTTATAATTAGGAGGAAAAAAGATGGCACAGACAAATACAAATTTAGATCAGAACAAATTTGCTGCTGCTGAAGAGCTTCCTAAGGCGCAGAGTAAGGTAAAAGAATTTACCAAAAAGTTTATGAAGCGAAAAACAGCAGTTGTTTCTCTTGTTTTTATTCTGTTTATTGTTTTAATGGCAATTATTGCACCGTTTGTTGTTCCTTACGCACCGGATCAGCCGGATTACACAGCCCTTCTTCAGGGACCAAGCTCTGCTCATATCTGGGGTACAGATGAGTTTGGCCAGGATGTATTCAGCCGTCTGATGGTAGGTTCCAGACTGTCCCTTTCCTGCGCTCTGATCGCTACAGTTATCGGAACAGCCGGCGGCGTTATTCTGGGACTGATCGCTGGTTTCTACGGCGGTTTTGTTGATTCCCTGATCATGAGATGCTGTGATGTGCTTTTTGCATTTCCGGACATCCTTCTTGCAATCGCAGTTGTTGCTATTATCGGACCAGGTATGGTAAACGTTATGATCGCTGTTGCGGTGTTTACGGTTCCATCCTTTGCCCGTATCATACGAAGCGCAACAATTTCCGTAAAGCAGTCTCTTTATGTTGAGGTTGCCCGTTCACTGGGATGTAAGAACAGCAGAATTCTGTTTGTCCATGTATTCCCTGGAACTATTCAGTCTATGATCGTAAACTTTACCATGCGTATCGGTACAGCAATCCTTGCTGCATCATCCCTGAGTTTCCTGGGATTCGGAGCAAATGTTACAGAGCCTGACTGGGGCGCAATGCTTTCACTTGGACGTAACTATCTGAACACAGCTCCGCATATGGTACTGTTTCCTGGTATCCTGATCTTCCTTACTGTTCTTGCATTCAATCTGCTTGGAGACGGTCTCAGGGATACTCTGGATCCGAAGATGAACTAGGAGGAAAAACCATGGCAGAAAAATTATTGGAAGTAAAAAATCTCCGCACAGAATTTAAGCGGGACAAAACATGGGTAACAGCCGTAAATAATGTTTCTTTTTCTATTGAAAGAGGAGAAATCCTTGGTCTGGTAGGAGAATCCGGCTGCGGTAAATCAGTAACCTCCCTGTCAGTTATGCGTCTTCTTGCAAGAAACAGTAAGATTTCCAACGGTGAGGTTATTCTGAACGGAACAGACCTTCTGAAAGAAGATAAAAAGGGTATGAGAAATATCCGCGGAAGAGAAGTTGCAATGATCTTCCAGGAGCCGATGAACTCTCTGAACCCATGTATGAAAATAGAGAAGCAGCTTACAGAGGCAATTCTGCTTCATAATGATTTTACAAAAGAACAGGCTCATCAGAGAGCATATGATGTACTGAAATCCGTAGGTATTCCTGAGCCGGATATGACTCTGAAGAGCTATCCCCATCAGCTTTCCGGCGGTATGTGCCAGCGTGTAATGATCGCAATGGCCATGTCCTGTGAGCCGGAGCTGCTGATCGCAGACGAGCCCACAACTGCTCTTGACGTTACCATTCAGGCGCAGATCCTTGAGCTTATGGAAGAAATCCGTGAAAAGAAAAATACAGGAATCCTGATGATCACACATGACCTTGGTGTTGTAGCCGAAATGTGCAGCCGCGTAGTTGTTATGTATGCAGGACGTATTGTAGAGGAAGCTCCTGTAAAAGAACTGTTCTCTGCACCAAAACATCCGTATACACAGGGGCTGATCGCTTCTGTGCCGAAGCTGGGAAGCGGAGTGGAATCACTTCCGTCTATTCCGGGAAGCGTACCGGATCTTTCCGTAATGCCAAAGGGCTGCAAATTTGCACCGAGATGTAAGTACGCAACAGATATCTGCAGAGAAAAAGAACCGGAGCTTATGACAGTGGAAGGTATTCATAAATGCAGATGCCACCATATGAATGATCTTGGAAAGGAGGCGTAATTGATCATGAGCGAAGCATTAGTATCTGTAAAAAACATATCAAAAACATTTTCTGCTAATAAGGGGATGTTTGGAAAGAAAAAATTCGTTCACGCAGTAAACGACGTTTCCTTTGACATTATGCCGGGAGAGACTTTTTCTCTGGTAGGAGAGTCCGGCTGCGGTAAATCCACAACAGGTAAATTGATCGATCATCTGATCACACCGGATACAGGTGAGATCTGGTTTGAAGGAAAAGATATTTCAAAAATCTCTGACAATGAGATGCGCCCTTTAAGATCTGACATTCAGATGGTATTCCAGGATCCCTACGGTTCTCTGAATCCGCGAATGAAGGTTCAGGATCTGATCGGAGAGCCTCTTCTGATCCATACCAATATGACAGCAGGCGAGAGACTGAAAAAGGTTCATGAGCTTCTTGGGGTTGTAGGCTTAAGCCCATCTCACGGAGAGCGTTATCCTCATGAATTTTCCGGCGGACAGCGTCAGCGTATCGGTATTGCCAGAGCGCTTACTGTGCAGCCGAAACTGATCATTGCCGATGAGCCGGTATCTGCTCTTGACGTTTCCATCCAGGCGCAGGTGCTGAACCTCCTTCAGAACCTTCAGAAGGAATATAACCTTACATATCTGTTTATTTCTCACGACCTCAGCGTTGTGGAGATGATTTCAGACAGAATCGGCGTTATGTATCTTGGAACAATCGTTGAGACAGCGCCGAAAAAAGAGCTTTACGCAAATCCGAGACATCCATATACAAGAGCGCTTCTTTCAGCAGTTCCGATCCCGGATCCTGACAAGAAGTCCAAACGTATTATTCTGCAGGGGGATCTTCCAAGTCCAAGTAATCCACCAAGCGGATGTCTGTTCCATACACGCTGCCCGCACTGTACGGAAAAATGTAAAACAGAGCGTCCTACTCCGGTAGAGGTAGCACCGGGACATATTGTAAAATGTCATTATCCGGATCTGCAAGAAACAACAAAATAAAACCTGCACAGGAGGAAGGTCATGTACACATTTAACAGAGAAGAGTATAACAAGAGAATGGAATGGTACCTGGATGCGAGATTCGGTATGTTTATCCACTGGGGACTTTATTCTATTCCGGCAAGAGGAGAATGGGTAAGAAGTGAAGAGGAAATTCCGAAAGAAGACTATATGAAGTATTTTGAGGAATTTGATCCTGTTGATTACGATCCGAGAGCATGGGCACGGGCTGCAAAAGAAGCAGGTATGAAATATGTGGTACTTACAGCAAAGCATCATGACGGATTCTGCCTTTATGACAGCCAGTACACAGATTTCAAATCCACAAACACAAAATGCGGACGTGACCTGATCAAAGAATATGTGGAGGCTGTTCGCGCAGAAGGTCTGAAGGTAGGAATTTACTTTACGATTATTGACTGGTATCATGACGATTATCCTCATTACGGAGACAGACAGCATCCCATGAGAAATAATCCGGCATACAAAAACGACGGACGTAACTTTGACAATTATCTGACCTATATGCATAACCAGATCCGTGAAATCTGCACCAACTACGGAAAAATTGATATTCTGTGGTTTGACTTTTCCTATGATGATCTCAGAGGAGAGGCATGGAGAGCAACAGAGCTTATGGATATGGTGAGAAGTCTTCAGCCGGAAGTGATCATCGACAACCGTCTGGAGTGCAGCGGCGAGGGTTACGGTTCTCTGGCTGCATGTAAGCCTACCCCGTACCACGGCGATTTTGTAAGCCCTGAACAGATGATTCCGCCAAATGGAATTCAGGACGTGGAGGGCAATGATATTGCCTGGGAAGCCTGTGTGACTATGAACAATCACTGGGGCTATTGTGCTACCGATCATTTTTATAAACCGGCTCCGATGCTGATCAAGAAGCTGGTAGAATGTGTTTCCAAAGGCGGAAATCTCATTCTTAACGTAGGTCCTGATGTGAAGGGCAATATTCCTGAGGAATCCATGAAGATCCTTCAGGAGATCGGTAAATGGATGAAGAAAAACGGAGAGAGTATTTACGGCTGCGGAAAGAGCCAGATTGCAAAACCGGATTACGGACGTGTTACAGCTAAGGGCAATCACGTTTATTTCCATCTTTTTGAAAATACTATCGGACCGGTTCCGCTTCTGGGAGTGCCGAAAGACCGTCTGAAGGGAATCCGTTATCTTGCAACAGGCGCTGAGGTGCCTGTATCAACAAGCTGGGTACATAGCGACTATCCGGATATTGTATTTGCAGATCTGGGTCTGGATCCTGTTCTGCCGGATCAGACAGATACAGTTCTTGACGTAATATTGACAGAAGAGTAACAGCATAAAAACCTCTTAACGGAAAGGAGGTATTTCATGTTTACAGAAGAAAGACAGGCGGCTATTATACAATGTCTTCAGGAAAAGGGTAAGGTAAAGGTAAAGTCCCTCAGTGAAAAATTTCATGTATCAGAGGACTGTATCCGAAAAGACCTGAAGACCCTGGAAAATTCCGGAAAACTGAAAAGAACCTATGGAGGGGCGATCATGTCTCAGGATTACCCCCTCCAGAGAGACGTTATTGACAGACGAAATTATCATCTGGACAAAAAGAAGATTATAGCAGAAAAGGCTTTTGGACTTATCAAAAGCAACGAGACCGTTTTTCTGGATATTTCCACAACCAATATTGAGCTTGCCAAACTTCTTGCTGCCTCCAGGATAAAGGTTGTTGTTGTAAGCAATATGATTGATATTCTGCAGATTCTTGTGCAGAATCCCATGATAACTGTCATTGGTACAGGAGGAACCATGTATCAGGGGGTAAACGGTTTTATGGGAGCGGCAACCATAGAGGTATTGAAGCAGTACAGCTTTGACAGAGCCTTTCTGGGAAGCTGCGGTGTGGATATGGTTGACTGTACGGTCACTACTCTGGGAGTGGAGGACGGGCTGACCAAAAAAGCTGTGATCAACAGCAGCAGACATAAGTACGTTGTAATGGAAAAAGAAAAATTTTATTTTAATGATTCATATAAATTTGCGCATTTTGACGATATAAACGGAATCGTAACAGACGAGTATCCGGACAGTACGATCGTGAGGACGCTGGAGGCATCCGGGGTCAGGCTGGTATAAATGCTGCAAAATAAAGAATCTTTATCTGGATGCCTGCAAAAACGGGCAATAAGGAGGATATATGGCTGATTTTATTTTAGAAGCATGTGTGGATTCAGTGGAGTCTGCGCTGGCAGCAGCAAAAGGCGGCGCAGACCGGCTGGAGCTGTGCGGCAGTCTGGTCATCGGAGGAACAACTCCTAATCCGTGGCTGTTTCAGGAAATCCGGAAGCATACAGATATCAGGATCCATGCTCTGGTCCGTCCGAGATTTGGTGATTTCTGCTACACAGATGAAGAATTTATCCTGATCCGCGAGGCGGTGAAAGAATTTCGCAGACTTGGAGCAGAAGGCGTTGTTATTGGAATCCTGAAGCCTGATGGAACTCTGAATATGGAACAGATGAAGCGTCTGATGGAAGATGCAGAGGGAATGTCTGTCACTCTTCACAGAGCGTTTGATGTGTGCGCAGATCCTTATGAAACAATGGAACAGGCAATTTCCCTTGGAATTGATACAATTCTTACATCAGGACAGAAAAATATCTGTACTGCCGGAGCAGACCTTCTTAAAGATCTTGTAGAAAAGAGCGCCGGAAGAATCACGATCCAGGTTGGAAGCGGAGTGAATGCAGATGTGATCCGTGAGCTTCAGCCAAAAACAGGAGCCACAGCGTTCCATATGTCCGGCAAGGTTACTATGGACAGTGAAATGGAATACCGCAGAGAAGGAGTGAATATGGGGCTTCCGTCTCTCAGCGAGTATGAGATCTGGAGAACTGATGAAGAGGCTGTACGCAGAGCAAGACAGGTGCTTGACGGATTCTGTGGCAGAAATTGAAATATACCTGTATGTCTGTGAGATACCGGACAGGAAAGGGACAATATGAGTGAATTTCTGAAAGAAAACCGGGAGAGAATTCTGGAAGGTTATAAAAAAATAAAAGAACAGTTTCCCGGTGTATTTGAGGAGACAGATAAACAAATAGAAAAGCAGGAGCCGGAAACGGCTCTTGCTTTGAAATATCTTTATATGACAATGCCCTGCAGCGATATAGGGAATTATTCTTTTAAGGTATTTCTTGATTATGCAGAGAACAGCGTAAGGCTGTGGAAAGAAGCGGAAGGTGTCAGATCTCTTCCGGAAGATATTTTTCTGAATTACGTGCTGTATCACAGAGTGAATGAAGAAGAGATCGCGCCCTGCAGAGAATTATTCCATAACGAGATCAGAAGCTTTATGGAAGAGAACGAAAAGCTTTCTCTTATGGACGGATGCAGCAGAAAAGATTTTGCCATTGAGGTAAATTACTGGTGCGCGCAGGAGGCTACTTATCATTGTACAGACGACAGAACACTTTCTGCTCTTACTGTTTACAGAAGAGGAAACGGCCGCTGTGGAGAGGAATCTGTATTTACGGTAAATGCCATGAGGAGTGTGGGGATTCCGGCACGCCAGGTATATGCGCCAAAGTGGTCGCACTGCGATGACAATCATGCCTGGGTAGAAATCTGGAATGATGGAAAGTGGTATTTTCTGGGAGCCTGTGAACCTCTTCCGATCCTGAATAAGGGATGGTTTACAAATGCCTCTTCAAGAGCAATGATGGTTCATTCCCGCTGGTTTGATCCGGCTTCTTCTGATGAGGAAACCATTGGAAAAGACGGAATGGTGACAATGCTCAATGAGCTTTCACGGTATGCAGAGGTCACAGAATTTACAGTGGAAGTATGCGATAAAGACGGCGAACCGGTTCAGGGCGCAGAGATATCCTTCCAGGTTCTGAACTATGCGGAATTATCTCCTGTTGCAGAGGGAGTTACTGACAAAGCCGGAAAATGCAGGTTCACAACCGGTCTGGGAAGTCTGGCCGTACAGGTTTCCTGTGGGGAATTCTGTGAATGTGTATTTGCTGATACAAGAGAACAAAAAGAAATCAAAGTTACTCTTGGAGAAAATTCCAGACAGGAAAACATCTGGAAAGAAATTGACATGATCGCTCCGGTGGATACTCCGGTAAATACAGATATGCCTACGCCGGAACAGACGGCAGAGGGAAATATCCGACTGGAAAAAGCGTCTGCAAAGAGAATAGCAAAGACAGAAAACCGGGTAAATCCTGAATGTGAAAAATTCCTTCAGAATGTGTCTGAGTCAGACTGCGAGGAAAGTACTCTGAGAGCAGAGCTTCTTGAAACACTTACAGAAAAAGACAGAACAGACTGTGTGGCAGAGGTTCTGGAAGAGCATCTTGCTTACGCGGCGCCTTATGAGGAAAATATGGAACATTCTGTTTTTGTAAAGTATGTTCTGAATCCAAGAGTGGATGATGAGGTTCTGATGAAATACAGAGCCGCTGTGGAAGCAGAGTTTTCTGAGGAAGAAAAAGCCGGTTTCCGGGAAGATCCTGCAGCAATCTGGACCGCTGTTGACAAAAAGATCATTTCTCTTCCGGATAAGGAAAGAGCAAGTGTGATCACCACACCTTCCGGATGCCTGAAAATGGGAGTGGGAAGTACTCTCTCAAAGAAAATTCTTTTTGTTGCCATTGCAAGAACCCTGGGTATTCCGGCAAGACTGAATCCGGAAGACCGTTCCATGGAATACAGAAAAGACGGAAGATTTGTTCCTGTCCTTCCGGAGGCAGAAAAGAGCTGCAGCCTTGTACTGAAGTCAGGGGATGGAACTGTATGGAAATATTTCCAGAACTGGACAATGGCCAGACTGGAAAATGGAAAATATGTTTCCCTTCGTCTGGGAGGTCTTACATGGCAGGATGATCTTCTGAATGCACAGCTGGAGCCGGGAGAGTACAGAATCATTACCTCCAATCGTCTGCCAAACGGAAATATGTTTGCTTATGTATATTATTTTTCAATGGCAGCAGGAGAAAAGAAAGAAATTTCACTTGTCCTCAGACAGGCAGATCTGGAGGATATGCTTGAAAATATTGAACTTCCTGAATTTGAACTGCGTAAGGATGAAGCCGGCACAGAAAAAGTAAAGGCGTCTGAGCTTACTGCGGAAGGAAAGCATATTCTTATGTTCCTGGAAGAAAGCAGAGAGCCTACAGAACATATTCTCAATGAAATGATGGAACAGCCGGAAGCTTTCCGGAAAATCTGCTCTGGTATTATCTTTGTGGTGCAGAGTGAGTCAGCGCTTCAGGATCCCACAATGAAAAAGGCGCTTGCCATGTTCCCGGAAATTCAGGTTTATTATGACTGCTTTGCAGACCACGTTGAGCTTCTTGGAAGAAGAATGTATGTGGATCATGAAAAACTTCCGCTTATTATTGTAACATCCGGAAAAATGAATGGAATTTTTGCCACAAGCGGTTATAATGTAGGTACAGGAGATATGCTTCTCAGACTGATGTAGAAGCTGTCCTGAACATATCAATTATTTTATCCTAAGAAAAGGGGGATTTTTGAAATGAAATTTTATTGCGGAGAAGACTACGAGGCAATGAGCCGCATTGCAGCAAACATTATTTCTGCACAGATCATTATGAAGCCGGACTGTGTTCTGGGACTGGCTACAGGATCTTCACCGGAAGGAACTTATGCTCAGCTTGTAGAATGGTACAAAAAAGGAGATCTGGATTTCTCTCAGGTTACAAGCGTAAACCTTGACGAGTACAGAGGACTTTCCGGAGATAATGACCAGAGCTATCGTTACTTTATGAACACTCATCTGTTCGATCATGTAAATATTGATAAGAGCAGAACCTTTGTGCCAAACGGACTGGAGCCGGACAGCGAGAAAGCATGCCGCGAGTATGACGCTGTTGTAGAAGCTACAGGTGGCGTTGACCTTCAGCTTCTTGGAATCGGACATAACGGACATATCGGTTTTAACGAGCCTGCAAAAGAATTCTGCAAAAATACTCAGTGCGTGGATCTGACAGAGAGCACCATTGAGGCAAATAAGAGATTCTTTGAGAAAGAAGAGGACGTTCCCCGTCAGGCTTACACCATGGGAATCGGAACCATTATGCGCGCAAAGAAAATCCTTCTTGTGGCATCCGGCGAAGGCAAGGCAGACATTATTGCAAAAGCATTTACAGGCCCGATCACACCTGAGGTTCCTGCTTCTATCCTTCAGCTTCACAATGATGTGACAGTTGTATGCGATAAAGCTGCAATGAGCAAGATTAAATTATAAATATTCCATAAAAATTATAAAGAAAGAACTGGCATGATGACATCTGTCTGAAGGTAGAGTATAATGGGAACACTTATTACTTTACTGAATCTGCTGTAAAGAAAGGGAGATCAATGGACAGATTATATAAAAAACTGGAAGCGTATGGGAAATCAGATTTCTATCCCTTCCACATGCCGGGACATAAGAGAAATCCCCTGTCTGTGGCAGGGGATTTCTCTGTACAACAGGATATTACGGAGATCAACGGATTTGATAATCTTCATCATCCGGAAACAATTTTAAAGGAAGCACAGGAAAACGCCGCCCGGCTCTATCAGGTACAGGAGAGTTTTTTCTGTATCAATGGAAGCACCGGGGCAATTCTGGCAGCCGTATCTGCTGCTGTAAAAAAAGGCGGACATATTTTGATCGCAAGGAACTGTCACAAAGCAGTTTATCATGCAGCTTATCTTCGTGATCTGAAGGTTTCCTATATTTATCCACATGAGGATGCAGAACTGGGGATAAACGGAGGAATTTCTCCGCAGCGTGTGGAAAGATGCCTTGATGAAAATCCGGATATCGAAGCAGTCCTTCTGACCTCACCTACCTATGATGGAATTGTATCTGATATAAAAACAATTGCAGAGATTACTCACAGTCATAATATTCCTCTGATCGTAGATGAAGCCCATGGAGCGCATTTTTGTTTTTCTGATTATTTTCCTGTGTCGGCAGCAGAGCTTGGGGCGGATATTGTGATCCACAGTCTGCATAAAACCCTGCCTTCCATGACTCAGACAGCTCTTCTTCACAGGTGCAGTGAAAGGGTGGACAGAAATCTTCTGGTAAGATTTCTGGGAATCTATCAGACCAGCAGCCCATCCTATGTTCTTATGGCTTCTATGGATGCCTGTATGTACAAAATAGAACAGGATGGACAGAGGATGTTTGCGGAATATACTGAGAATCTGGAAAGAGCCAGGAAGCGGCTCCGAAAAGGCTCCTGTATCCGGCTTGTGGAGCCGGGAGATCCGGCTATGAATGTATTTGATGCAGACAGATCAAAAATCATCCTTTCTACAGTACACAGTACCATGAACGGAAGACAGCTTGCAGAAGTTCTGAGGCAGGACTTCCATCTGGAAATAGAAATGGAAGCAGAAAATTATGTGATTGCCCTGACTTCTGTGGGCGATACGGAAGAAGGATTTGACAGACTGTGCAGAGCTGTTGAAGAAATTGACAGCCGGGACTCGTTAAAATACAGTGAGGAAGCTGTTAAAAAAGAAAGGTGCCGATGTGCGGAGCTGAATTCCCTTATGAGAATTTCATGCGCTATGGATGCTTTAAGTGAAAGATGTACTCTGGAAGAAAGCATTGGAAGAATATCTGTGGAGTTTGCGTACCTTTATCCTCCGGGAATCCCTCTTGTTGTACCCGGGGAGCAGATTACCGGACTCCTGATAAAAAATATGAAAAGATATCTGGAGCAGGGACTGGAGCTCCAGGGGCTCAGTGATATGTCAGACAGTACGATTCTTGTTCTTGCCAGAGATACAAGAGAGATCGTACCAAAAAAATCTGAGGGAAAGGTTAAAATACAGGAATAATGGGAAAGATTTTTTATATTATGGGAAAGAGTGCTTCCGGTAAGGACAGGATTTACTCCATTCTTTCCAAAGACGAGAGCCTTGGACTGAAAAGACTGGTGCTTTATACCACCCGTCCCATACGGGCAGGCGAAGAAAACGGCAGAGAGTATTATTTTACAGATGAGAATAAGCTGGAGGAATTCCGAAAAACCAACAGGCTGATTGAATCAAGAGCTTATCATACGGTTCACGGAATCTGGACTTATTTTACTGCAGATGACGGACAGATCAATCCACAGGGAACAGATTATCTGGGGATCGGAACTCTGGAATCCTACCGTAAAATGAAAGAATATTACGGGGAGGAAACAGTCTGCCCGATATATATTCAGGTAGAGGACGGAGAACGGCTTCAGAGGGCGCTTATCAGGGAGAAGCAGCAGGAAAATCCCAGGTATGCAGAAATGTGCCGCAGGTTTCTGGCAGATCAGGAGGATTTTTCGGAGGAGAATATCCTTGCAGCAGGTATCCGGATCCGGTTCGAAAATGATGATCTGGATAATTGTGTCAGAAATATTATAAAATATATAAAATCTGTGACATAAGCAAAAACACTTTTTATTAACAGACAAAATATGATATAATGTGATTTATCAGGATAAAGATAAACGCGAAAAAGTGAGGTGATTCTGAATGGCTGGTTTTAATAATATTATTGGACATGAAGAAATTATCAGGCATTTAAAGAATGCAATGAAAACAGGGAAAGTTTCCCATTCTTATATTTTTACCGGAAGACCCGGATCAGGAAAAAAGCTTCTTGCAACAACCTATGCAATGACTCTTCAGTGTGAGCAGGGCGGAACAGAACCCTGCCAGAAATGCGACTCATGCAAAAAGGCTATGGGCAAGAATCATCCTGATATCATTATGGTAAATCATGAAAAGCCGGGAACAATCAGTATTGATGAGATCAGAGAACAGGTGATTTATGATGTAGCGGTAAAACCATACTGCAGCCCTTATAAAATCTATATTATCCCGGATGCGGAGCTTATGACAGTACAGGCCCAGAATGCTCTTTTAAAAACAATTGAGGAGCCGCCTGAGTATGCGGTGATCATGCTGCTTACAAGCAATGCAGACGCAATGCTGCCGACCATTCAGTCACGCTGCGTCAGACTGGATCTGAAGGTTGTGGATGACAGCCTTGTAAAAAAATATCTGATGGAACGTCTTCATGTGCCGGATTATCAGGCGGAGATAGATGCAAGCTTTGCACAGGGAAGTATAGGAAAAGCAAAGGAAGCAGCTACCTCGGAGGAATTTTCCAATATTACACAAAATGCTCTGAAAATCCTGAAAAATGCAAATTCTATGGAGGTTTATGAGCTGGCGGATGAAATTAAACTTTTATCCGGAGAAAAACAAAGTATCGACGATTATCTGGATATTTTCCAGTTCTGGTTCAGAGATGTCCTGATGTTTAAGGCGACCAGAGAGATTGATAATCTGGTATTTAAGCAGGAAATTAATTATATCAAGGAACAGGCCAGTCAGCGCTCCTATGAGAATCTGGAAAAAATCCTGGAGGCACTGGAAAAAACAAAAGTACGTCTCCGTGCCAACGTAAACTTTGAGCTTGCGCTTGAGCTGTTGTTCCTGACGATCAGGGAGAGATAGAATGACAAAAGTAGTAGGTATCAGATTCCGGAATGTCGGAAAAATATATTATTTTAACCCAAAAGAATATAAAATGAAAATCGGCGATCATGTGATCGTTGAAACTGCAAGAGGCATAGAGTTCGGAAGAGTAGTGCTTGGGCCAAAAGAAGTGGGAGAGGATGAGGTGATCCATCCTCTGAAAGAAGTCCTTCGCGTGGCAACTTCTGAAGATGAAGAAAGAGAGAAGCAGAATCGCCAGAAAGAAAAAGAAGCGTTTAAAATCTGCCAGAAAAAAATCAGGGATCATGGTCTGGAAATGAAACTGATCGATGCAGAATATACCTTTGATAACAACAAAGTTCTGTTTTATTTCACTGCAGACGGAAGAATTGATTTCCGTCAGCTTGTAAAAGATCTGGCAGCTATTTTTAAAACAAGAATTGAACTTCGCCAGATCGGCGTCCGTGATGAGACAAAAATCCTGGGCGGAATCGGAATCTGCGGAAGATGTCTGTGCTGTCATACGTATCTTTCTGAATTTGCACCGGTATCGATCAAGATGGCAAAAGAGCAGAATCTTTCTCTGAATCAGACAAAGATTTCCGGAGTATGCGGAAGACTGATGTGCTGCCTGAAAAATGAACAGGAAACTTATGAGGAGCTGAACAAAAAGCTTCCTGGAACAGGTGATATGGTGACCTTGCCGGACGGACTTCAGGGAACTGTTCACAGCGTCAATGTACTGAGACAGCTGGTAAAGGTAATTGTGGAAGTCAATGATGAAAAAGAAATTCAGGAGTATCCGGTAGAAGAGCTGAAATTCCGTCCCAGAAAGAAAAAAGTAAAGATTTCTGAAAAGGAAATGAAAGAGCTGGAACGGCTGGAAGATAAAGAAGGAGATTCAAAATCTCATGGAAAATAATCAGCGGGACAGTCTGGTAAGGCCGGGGGAACGCGTAGATGATCTCCAAAATGGATATTATGTGATTCAGAATCCGCAAAAATTCTGTTTTGGAATGGATGCGGTTCTGCTCTCCGGTTTTGCAAAAATAAAAAAGGATGAACATGTTCTGGACATGGGAACCGGCACAGGGATTATTCCTGTTCTTCTGAAAGCAAAGACACCGGGAGGACATTTTACCGGTTTGGAGATACAGGAAGAATGTGCGGAGCTGGCGCAGAGAAGCGTAGCTTATAACGGTCTGGAACAGGACATTGATATTGTCTGCGGTGATATTAAAGAGGCTGCTGAAATTTTCGGAGCAGCTTCTTTTCATGCGGTAACAAGCAATCCGCCTTATATGATCGGACAGCATGGACTGCAGAATCCCTATATGGCAAAGGCGATTGCCAGACACGAAATCCTCTGCACTCTGGAGGATGTGGTCAGTCAGACTGCAAAGGTGTTAAAGGACAGAGGACGTTTTTATATGGTACACCGGCCGTTTCGGCTGGTGGAAATTTTTCAGGTGCTTACCAGGTATAAACTGGAACCAAAAAGAATGCAGCTTGTCTATCCTTTTAAAGACCGGGAACCGAATATGGTCCTTATTGAGGCCTTAAAAGGCGGAAATTCAAGAATCACAGTGGAAAAACCTCTGATCGTTTATGAGAAGCCGGGCGTGTACACAGAAGAGATACTGAAAATCTACGGACCCGGGGTGTAAATCCAAAATTGGGCAAGAATCGGAACAGAAATCCGGTTTTGTATAGATGATGATATTTATTAAAGTCTGGCTAATTATTTTAAATATTAAAATAATGTGTCGGGAAGTTAAGCGCAAACTGACAGTAAGCTTGATAGGGCTTTAAAAGTTCATGATTTATATGTTTATTAAAAAAGGATAAAACAGTTTTTAAATTTACAGATACTGTAAATAAAATCTTAAATTACAAGGAGCGGAGAAGGAATATGAGCGGAAAATTATATTTATGCGCAACCCCAATCGGAAACCTGGAGGATATTACGCTCAGAGTTCTCCGGACCTTAAAGGAAGTAGATCTGATCGCTGCGGAAGATACCAGAAACAGCATCAAGCTTCTGAATCACTTTGACATAAAAACACCTATGACCAGTTACCATGAATATAACAAAATTGAAAAGGCGCATACTCTGATAGAAAAAATGCAGGGCGGAATGAATATTGCCCTTATTACAGACGCAGGAACTCCCGGAATCTCAGATCCGGGAGAAGAGCTTGCGGCCATGTGCTATGAAGCTGGAATTGAAGTCACTTCGCTTCCGGGACCTGCTGCCTGTATCACAGCCCTTACGCTGTCCGGACTTCCTACAAGAAGATTTGCGTTTGAGGCATTTCTTCCCATGGACAAAAAAGAGCGCAGGGAGGTGCTTCAGGAGCTTGTGGATGAAACAAGAACCATTATTATTTACGAGGCTCCCCATAAGCTGGTGAAGACTTTAAAGGATCTTAAAGAAACCCTTGGAAACAGAAGAATAACACTTTGCAGAGAGCTTACCAAAAAGCATGAGACTGCTTTTCACACAACCATAGATCAGCTGATCGCCTATTATGAGAACGAAAAGCCTCTTGGAGAGTGTGTGCTTGTAATTGAAGGCAAAAGCCGCCAGGAGCTGAAAGAAGAGGCAGCAGCCTCCTGGGAAGAGATTTCCATAGAGGAGCATATGGAGATTTATGAGAGCAAGGGGCTTTCACGGAAAGATGCCATGAAGCAGGTGGCAAAGGACCGGGGAGTAAGTAAGAGAGAGATTTATCAGTATCTGGTAAATGGAGAGAAATAGAAGCTATTTATTATTGAATAAAAACATAAATATGAAAGGGAATGCTGTATGAATGATTTTATCATAGTACGGCATTCTTTTTGTTTACAGGAAAACAGTGAAATTGAGATATAAAATTGACAAAATATAGCAAATTCTTCTGTTGCAGATTGATTTTTATAATGCTAAGATAAAAACAGAGCAACATTTTCTTTTTATTCTTAATTACATTTCATATAGCAGATGACAGATCTGTCTTTCCGGAAAATTCTTGCTTTACTACCCATTACAAAGGCAGGAGTTTATATCGGGGGAAACTCCTGAGAGATATAAGGAGGTTCTATATGAATAAGGACAGAGAGAATGCCAGAAAGCAAGATAAAACAGTTTTGCAGTGGCACCCTGCATTTTTTGCAGATATTCAGATTGAACTGCAGGAAGATGCAGACAGTCTGATTTTTGAGAATGAGCATCAACTGGGAACAAAACCTATGGAAATAGATGTTCTGGTAATTAAAAAAGAAGATGGGAAAATGATACATAAAAATATCGGAAGAATTTTTCGAAAGCATAATATTATTGAATACAAGAGTCCAGATGACTATCTTAGCATTGATGACTTTTATAAAGTTTATGGGTATGCCTGTTTTTATAAAGCTGATGCCAGAGCAGTAAATATGATTCAGATTCAGGATTTGACAATCTCTCTGGTATGTAGTAAATATCCCAGAAAACTGATGAATCATTTAAAACTTGAAAGGAAATATAGAATTCAGAAAATTGAATCTGGAATTTATTATGTAAATGGTGATGTGATTCCTGTTCAGCTTATTGTTATATCAGAACTGGATCCGAACAGAAATCTTTGGCTTCGAAGTCTGACAAATCATCTGGATAATGAAAATATGATTCGTCAAATTTTAGGAGAGTATAATGGAAATCTGGATAACACTTTGTATCGTTCTGCCATGAACATGATAGTAAAAGCCAATAAAGACAAATTTAAAGAGGGAGATGTGCTTATGTGTGAAGCATTAGAAGAGTTATTTATGGAAATTATGCCTGACCGGGTTCAGAAGCTTATGGATGAGGCCCAGAAGGCAAGAGATGAAGAAACGGCACAAAAAATAGAAGAGAATGCTGTACAAATAAACAAGTTGACATCTATACTTTTGGAGGAAGGACGGATTGATGATGTAAAAAGGGCATCAGAGGACAGAAATTATCAAAAGAAATTACTGAAGGAGTTTGGATTGCTTTCAGAAAAGGTGTAAATTAATAGAATTTTAAACAGAAAAACAGGATTTTGAGCTTGAATATGGATTTATAAAAACAGAGCTATGTCTTATGTGAATTCTCTCAGATGTGTTGAGAATATTTACTCTGCATTTGGGGAGTGGTTCACTGAAAGATATAGCTTTTTTCAGCGTTTTGCGCAAATTTAATGGAAAGCACCCCCATTTTGTGTTATAATAAATTAGTATTACTATGTCTATTTATCAGTGGGTGCAGGATTTCTGTATGCCTGTTGATGCCATAAATATAGAATGACAGGAGGACGCAAATGGGCGGAGAGAATACAGAGTACGGAGCGGATCAGATTCAGATTCTGGAAGGACTGGAAGCTGTAAGAAAAAGACCGGGAATGTACATTGGAAGTACGTCAAGCAGGGGCCTGCATCATCTTGTATATGAAATCGTGGATAATGCGGTGGATGAAGCGCTGGCAGGATTTTGTACGGAAATTCAGGTGACGATCAATCCTGATAATTCAATTACAGTTGTAGATAACGGAAGAGGTATTCCGGTAGGAATCAACCATAAAGCGGGAATTCCTGCAGTTGAGGTGGTATTTACTATCCTTCATGCAGGCGGTAAATTCGGCGGCGGAGGATATAAGGTATCAGGAGGACTTCACGGAGTTGGAGCATCTGTTGTAAACGCGCTTTCTGAATGGCTTGAGGTTTCTATTTTTAAAGAGGGAAAAGAATACAAACAGAGATATGAAAGAGGACACACCATGTATCCTCTGAAAGTTGTGGGAGACTGCTCTCCTGAATATACAGGAACAACCGTAACCTTTTTACCTGATAAAGAAATTTTTGAAGAAACTGTTTATGATTACGATATTCTCAAGCAGCGCCTTCGTGAGATGGCTTTTCTTACAAAAGGGCTGAAGATCGTTCTCAGAGACGACAGAGAAGAGTCAAAAAAAGAAAAATCTTTCCACTATGAGGGAGGAATTCAGGAGTTTGTTACTTATCTGAACAGAAGCAAGGAAGCTCTTTATCCTGAGGTTGTATATTGTGAAGGTGAGAAAGACGGCGTTGTGGTAGAGGTTGCCATGCAGCACAATGATTCCTATACAGAAAATACCTATGGTTTCGTAAATAATATCAATACTCCGGAGGGCGGAACTCATATCGTGGGCTTCCGTAATGCTCTGACAAAGACATTTAACGATTATGCCCGAAAAAACAAGCTTCTGAAAGACAGCGAGCCAAACTTAAGCGGTGATGATATCCGTGAGGGTCTGACTGCTATTGTCAGTGTAAAAATCGAGGAGCCTCAGTTTGAGGGACAGACGAAACAGAAGCTGGGCAACAGTGAGGCCAGAGGCGCTGTTGATTCTATTGTCAGCAGACAGCTGGAGATTTTTCTGGAGCAGAATCCAACTGTGGCAAAAGCGACAGTGGAAAAGTCTGTTCTTGCTCAGAGAGCCCGTGAGGCAGCCAGAAAAGCCAGAGATCTTACCAGAAGAAAATCAGCCCTTGACGGTATGGCGCTTCCCGGCAAGCTGGCAGACTGTTCAGATAAGGATCCGAAAAACTGTGAGATCTATATTGTAGAGGGAGATTCTGCGGGTGGTTCTGCAAAAACAGCCAGAAACCGTGCAACACAGGCAATCCTTCCCCTCAGAGGAAAAATTCTCAATGTTGAAAAAGCCCGCTTAGATAAAATTTACGGAAATAAAGAGATCAAGGCTATGATCACAGCTTTTGGAACAGGAATTCACGAAGATTTTGATATCAGTAAGCTTCGTTATCACAAGATCATCATCATGACAGATGCCGATGTAGATGGCGCGCATATTGCAACCCTTCTTCTTACGTTCCTGTATCGTTTTATGCCTGAGCTTATTAAACAGGGATATGTTTATCTGGCGCAGCCGCCTCTTTATAAAATCGAAAAAAATAAAAAGGTATGGTATGCCTATGATGATGCGGAGCTGAACCGTATTCTGGAGGAAATAGGCCGCGACAATAATAATAAGATCCAGCGTTACAAAGGTCTTGGTGAAATGGATGCGGACCAGCTTTGGGAGACAACTATGGATCCTGAAAAGAGAATCCTTCTGAGAGTGACAATGGATGAATCCGCAACCTCAGAGATTGACCTTACTTTTACAACTCTGATGGGAGATAAGGTAGAGCCAAGACGTGAATTTATCGAAGAGAACGCAAGATTTGTAGAAAATCTGGATATCTAGGAGAATAAAAAATGGAAGACAATATTTTTGATAAAGTGCATGAGGTGGATCTGCAGAAGACCATGGAAAAATCTTATATAGATTATGCCATGAGTGTAATCGCCTCACGAGCGCTGCCGGATGTCCGGGACGGACTGAAACCGGTACAGAGACGAGTTCTGTATTCAATGATAGAGCTGAACAACGGTCCTGACAAGCCGCACCGTAAATGTGCGCGTATTGTCGGTGATACCATGGGTAAATATCACCCTCATGGAGACAGCTCTATTTACGGCGCTCTGGTAAATATGGCGCAGGACTGGTCAACCAGATATCCTCTGGTTGACGGACATGGAAACTTTGGTTCTGTGGATGGCGACGGCGCGGCTGCCATGCGATACACCGAGGCACGTCTCAGCAAGATTTCCATGGAAATGCTGGCAGATATCAACAAAAATACAGTTGATTTCCAGCCTAACTTTGATGAAACAGAAAGGGAGCCGGTAGTGCTTCCGTCCCGCTATCCAAATCTTCTTGTAAACGGTACCTCGGGAATTGCCGTAGGTATGGCAACGAATATTCCTCCCCATAATCTCAGGGAGGTTATTCAGGCTGTGGTAAAGATCATTGATAATATCATTGAGGAGCAGCGTGATACAAGTATTGAGGAGATTCTTGAAATTGTAAAAGGACCGGATTTTCCTACTGGAGCAACGATTCTCGGAACAAGAGGAATTGAGGAGGCTTATCGCACAGGCCGCGGCAAAATCCGTGTCCGCGCAGTGACAAATATTGAAACTCTTCCTAATGGAAAGTCCCGCATTATTGTTACAGAACTTCCGTATCTGGTAAATAAGGCCCGCCTGATAGAAAAGATCGCAGAGCTTGTCCGTGACAAAAAAATCGACGGAATTACAGACCTGAACGATCATTCCAGCCGTGAAGGAATGCGTATCTGTATAGATCTGCGCAAAGATGCCAATGCAAATGTAGTTCTGAATCAGCTGTATAAGCATACACAGCTTCAGGATACCTTTGGAGTGATCATGCTCTGCCTTGTTTCAACCAATGGAAGTCTTGAGCCAAAGGTTCTCAATCTCCACGATATGCTGAAATACTATCTGGCTCATCAGGAGGATGTTGTAACAAGAAGAACTCAGTACGACCTGAATAAGGCGCAGGAAAGAGCTCATATTTTAGAGGGACTTCTGAAAGCCCTTGATAATATTGATGAAGTGATCCGTATCATTCGTGGTTCCAGAAGCGTTCAGATTGCCAGACAGGAGCTGATGGATCGTTTTGAGCTGACAGACGTACAGGCTCAGGCTATTGTTGATATGCGTCTTCGTGCGCTTACCGGTCTGGAAAGAGAGAAACTGGAAACAGAATACGCAGAATTAATGGAAAAAATCCGCAAATTAAAGGCAATTCTTGAAGACAGAAATCTTCTTCTTCGCGTGATCCGTGAGGAAATGCTGGAGATTTCCGATAAATATGGTGATGACAGAAGAACCTCTATTGGTTTTGATGCCTTTGATATTTCCATGGAGGACATGATTCCCCGAGAAAATACTGTGATCACTATGACAAAACTGGGTTATATCAAGCGTATGACAGTGGATAATTTCCGCAGCCAGAACAGAGGCGGCAAGGGAATTAAGGGCATGCAGACTCTTGATGATGACTATATTGAAGAACTGATGATGACAACCACTCATCATTATGTGATGTTTTTTACCAATACAGGACGTGTTTACCGTCTGAAGGCCTATGAAATTCCGGAGGCCAGCAGAACTGCCAGGGGCACGGCAATCATCAATCTCCTTCAGCTTATGCCGGGAGAGCGGATTACTGCGGTTATTCCTATCAACAAGTTTGAAGAGGATCAGTATCTGATGATGGCTACCCGTAAGGGTCTGGTGAAGAAAACTCCGATCCGGGATTATGCAAATGTACGTAAAATTGGCCTTGCGGCAATTTCACTGCGTGATGATGACGAGCTGATTGAAGTAAAGGTAACAAACAATAAAAAAGATATTATCCTTGTTACCAAGGACGGTCAGTGCATTCGCTTTAAAGAAACAGATGTGAGAACAACAGGCCGTGTTTCCATGGGTGTAAGAGGAATCAATCTTATGGATGGCGATGAGGTTGTTGGTATGCAGCTGAATTCTCAGGGATATTATCTGCTGGTTGTATCTGAGAACGGTATGGGCAAACGTACCTCCATCAGTGAATTCACCTGCCAGAACAGAGGCGGCAAGGGTGTAAAATGCTATAAGATCACTGAAAAAACAGGAAATGTGATCGGAGCAAAAGCTGTTAATGAAGAAAACGAGATTATGATGATCACAACAGAGGGTATTATTATCCGTCTGCAGTGTTCTGATATTTCTATTCTTGGAAGAATCACATCAGGAGTAAAACTGATTAATCTTTCTGACGGTGTGACAGTGGCAAGCTTTGCAAAAGTCAGAGAAAAGGAAGAAGAAAAAGTTCTGGATAAAGCAGACGGCGGACAGTCAGAAGCAGTTGAAACAGAAAACCAGGAGACAGGTACAGAGGAATAAAGAGGTAAAGAGCAGTTATGGTACAACAGGTAAAGTCTTCTAACAACAAAAAACGCAGACCTGCAGGCAAAAATTCCAGAAAAAGGAAATCCTCAGCTTCTTCCAGAAGAAAGAAAACGAATATCAATATAAAAATGATTGCAGGGGCCGCAGTACTGGCGGTCCTGGTGATCGTTCTTGTTTTTGCGGTAAAAAGCTGCGGGGTCAGCAATAAGACGCCTGAGAAGGTGGTAAAAACTCTGGTCAAATCCTATGTGGACGGAGATGAACGGAAGATTAAAAAATGCTATGGAGTAAAAAAAGCAGATAAAAATCTTGAAAAAGAAATCTCTGCCACAATTAAATACTTTGAAGTACATAAGCCAAAAAAAGCAGAAATAAATGCCTGTGATACAATTTACAAAAATGGCAAGAATGCTTATGTCTATATCACATACAGTCTGATTCTGGAGGATGGACAGTCCTATCCCTGTATCAGTACTTATATGACCCAGCAGAATGAAAAGGGAAAGTACAGCATTCTTACACCTTCTGATATTACAGACGATATGAAAAAAGAAGCGGCTGCCAGATATGCGTCATTTATGGAAACAGATCCTTATAAGGAATATGTGACAGCATATGATACTTTTTCAAAAAAGAATCCGGGATATGAGGAAAAACTGGCTACAAAACTGAATTAATATTTCTGTAGTGGAGGAAAGCTGTTGAAATGAAAAGAATTATAATGATGGTGCTGCGCAATCTGCCGTTTATTCCAATGGCATGGTTTAAGCTGTGCTGGTATGCGTCTCATGTAGACAATTATACAGAAGGGGAACGGTATGCCCTTCTTAAAATGATTGACAGACGTGCGAATAAAGGCGGAAATATTACTATTGATGCCCATGGCGTGGAGAATATTCCTGAGGAAAGCGGGTTTATTTTTTATCCCAATCATCAGGGCATGTATGATGTTCTTGCAATCATGGCGCCGTGTCCGGTTCCCTTTTCTGTGGTTGCAAAAAAAGAAGTAGGGGAAGTTCCGTTTTTAAAGCAGGTATTTGCCTGTATGAAAGCCTTTTTGATCGACAGAGAGGATATCAGACAGTCCATGCAGGTCATTATCAATGTGACCAGAGAAGTAAAAAATGGCCGTAATTATCTGATCTTTCCGGAAGGAACAAGGAGTAAGCAGGGAAATCATCCCCAGGAGTTTAAGGGAGGAAGCTTTAAGGCAGCAATTAAGGCGAAGTGTCCCATTATTCCTGTTGCCCTGATTGATTCTTATAAATCCTTTGATACGGGATCGGCAGCGCCCGTCACAGTACAGGTGCATTTTCTGAAACCGATGGAATATGAAGAATATAAGGATATGAAATCAACAGAAATTGCAGCAGAAGTAAAGCGAAGAATAGAAGAAACAATAAAAGCAAACGGCGGATGGGACTGAAATGATGGCTGGAGTAGTATGAAAATGAAAAAAACAAAAAATATAGAGAGATTTAAGTTTTATGGCGGGTATACAGTCTTATTTACGATTTGTATGATATGTACGTCATTATATTTTATTTATAATAAATCAACATTTATATGGTCAGTTGATGGAATAAGCCAGCACTATAATGCGCTGGCTTATTATGGTGAATATTTACGGGATATTTTATGGAATTTATTTGAAAAGCATAGTATTATCATTCCCACTTACGATTTTTCTATTGGATATGGAGCTGATGTTTTAAATACATTACATTATTATGTTATTGGAGACCCGCTGAATCTTTTGGCTGTATTTGTGCCTAAAGAGCATACGGAAATCTTATTTCATGTTCTTGTAATTCTTAGAATCTATCTTGCCGGAATTACTTTTTCTGTCTTTGCCAGAAGCCGTGGAAACAGATCATCTGCGGTTCTGGCTGGAGTGCCGATTTATCTTTTTTCGGAATACGTGCTGTATTTTTTCTGCAAACATCCATTTTTTTTAAATCCATTGATATATTTTCCGTTGATTCTTTTAGGCGTAGACAGGATTTATCGTAAAAAAGGACCGGGGATATATATTGTTGCCCTGATTATTAGTGCGTGCAGCAATTTCTATTTCTTTTATATGCTGGGAATTTTGACAGTAATCTATGCGGTTTTTCAATATTTTGGTTTTTATCATTCCATTCAATGGAAAACAGTGTTTCGACTTTTGTTGAAATTTGGACTGTATACGATTTTGGCTATATGTGCAGCCGGGGTTTTTCTATTGCCTTCTCTGGGGCTTCTGTTCCAGACAGGAAGGATGTCTAATGAAACTACAGTACCTTTGTTATATGGGATTAAATATTATGCACGCTTTTTTTCCGGATTTATCAGTATGGACAGTCCGGGACACCAGACTTTTCTTGGGTATACGGTTATTGCTTTTCCGGCTGTGATTCTGTTGTTTGCAACTAAAGGGGAAAAGCTTTTAAAAACAGGATTTGTTTTACTTACAGGATTTTTGTGTATTCCTTTTATAGCTCATGTATTTAATGGTATGTCTTATGTGACAAACAGATGGGCATTTGGATATACGATGCTTGTGGCGTACATAGTAGTAAAGATGTATCCGGTATTCCTAAAGCTTTGCATCAGACAAAAAATAATTTTGATTGTGTTTACTGTACTTGAGCTTCTGGCATGTATGGCAGGAATAGCGGGAAAATATCTGGTAGGCGAAGAAACTAAGCTTAAGGTTATGACAATTCTTTTGTTTTTGCTGATACTGTTTGTGGCTGTGCTTTGTATGAGTAAGAAGCAAAAAAATCCAGGTAAAATTTTTTTTACTTTTGTTATGTGCATGAATGTTGGGTGTGTTCTCATTAATGCGCTTGATGTCAGGACGAGAGAAGCTGATGCAAATAGATTTATCCAACAGGGGAGTGCGCAAAGACAATTGGAAAATATTCCTTCTGCAGAACTGGGGGAATTTTCAGAGGAAAAAAATTCCTGGCGTTATGATGAGGAAGAAACTGGAGAAATAAAAAACTCCACATTACAGACAGGACTGTATGGGACATCTTTTTATTTCAGCATGGCGAATCCATATGTGGCAGAATATCAAAGTTCATTATACTGGAATAATACCCAGGAGCAAAGTTATCGTGGGGCAGATAAAAGAAGTGCGTTGGAGATTCTGGGAGGAGTAAAATATTTTGTCACTCCAAAAGAAAGGAAGGGACCTGGTGCTTATCAGGAAAAGAAAAATTATGTAGCAGGCGAAAAAGAATTTATTATATGGGAAAGTGGAAAGAAACTACCGTTTGTATTTGCATACGATAAATATATTGGCAGAAATGAATTTGAACAGTTAAATATAGAACAAAAGCAGCAGGCCCTGATGGAAGCGGTAGTATTGGAGCGGGATAAAGATATTGGTGATTGGGATAAAGAGTATATTGTTTCAAATGATGCGAAAGAACCAGAAACAATATGGACTTCCAGAGGAAAAATCAAATTAGAAGAAAACATGATCCAAGTACAGGAACGAGGGACAACGCTGAACATTCAGACAGATATTCAGTACGAGGGTGAAGTATATTTAATTTTTGAGGGGCTTGAGTATGAGGACGGAGCTTCCAGTGGTATTTCCAGAACGAAATCCAAAATTACAATTAATATTACTCAGAACAAAATAAAAAAGAAAATAGTTTTTAATAATGCAAACGAATTCGCGGAAAATAATGGAAAAAATAATTTTCTGTGTAATTTAGAGATGAATGAGCCTGGAAAAAAAGAAATAGAGATAAAGTTTCCGTATACCGGAACCTATCGCTTTAAAAATATCAGAGTTGTTGTTCAGCCTGTGGAGAAAATAATAAAAAATGCAGAAAACTCAGAGAAGGGTGTTGATGGATGGGTCTGTGCAGATGGGAATGAGGTAAAAGCTTCTCTGGAGTTAGAAGAGCCGCGTCTGGTATGTCTGGCTGTACCTTTTGACAAAGGCTGGACTGCTGTTGTAGATGGAAAAAAGGCTGAACTTATGCAGGCCAATATAATGTATATGGCATTGCCGTTAGAAGAGGGAAAACATGAGATAGAACTTCATTATTCCAATCCGTTTATTTGCACAGGTGCAATCATTTCTGTCATTGGTATACTGGGGGCAGTGATATGTTGTATAACAGGAAATTATGTAAAGAGACGAAGAAAATAGTTTCTGAAAACAGATGAAGTGTAAAGCTGTTGCCTTGTTGAAAATACAAATGAAAAAAGGTGACATTTCTCCTGCAAGAGGGGGGATGTCACCTTTTTGGACATCAGAAGAACTTAGATGTATGAACAGTTTTGGGAGCTTCGGCATTGTTTTGGTCTTGTAAATGTTTACATTTGTTTTTTCAGCTTTCGGAAATCTCTGAGAGCATTCCAGCCGATTTTTATAATTTTTTTTATGTTAATAGAATTTACGCCTCCCTGTCTGGGTTTAAAAGAAATTTCCCGGAAGCATAATTTTTCATGATAGTAGGCAAAATATGTAGTCATCATAATGTTGGGGAGATTATAATTTTTGGGAAGCTTTTTTATATATTTCTTAACCAGTCCGGATTTCATAAGCCGAAAGGGGGCGTTTGCATCAGGGACTTTTACTCCAAAAATAATCCGAAGCAGTAAACAGACAGTGTTTTCCACAAATTTACGGGCTTTTCCATCGCCCCTGATTGTTCGTTTGCCGATTACTGCATCGTAATCTTTTCTCAGATTCCAGAATTCTTCAAATTCACCGGGGTCCGTCTGCCCATCCGCGTCAGTCTGAAAAACATAGTCAGCGCCCATTTCCACAGCATAGTTATATCCGTAAAGAACCGAAGAACCGTGTCCTCCGTTTTTCTTTGTCAGAGGTTTCAGAAGGGGCATGGATTCTGAAAGTCTGCACAGAATCTTCCAGGTGTCGTCAGTGCTTCCGTCGTTGACAACAACCATTTTTGAGGCTCCGCCGCCGTTGTGTTTTTCAATAATGGGATACCATTGCTGAATGGTTTTTTGAATGTTGACCTCTTCGTTGTAGGCGGGAATTACAATATATAATTTATCCATAAATAGATGTCTCCTTTGATAGTTTTAGGTATGGTTCTGTAAATGAGAAAATTTGAAAAAGTATACAAAATTCTCACGGATCTGTCTTTATAAGATTCACATATAGAGCTTAAATTTCTTTTATGTTCGTATATCATGGATCCTATTGTGCAGAATTCGATGCTTGTTCATTTATAGCAAAGTTCTGTTTTATATACATTTGAATATGATTTTGTTCATATATCATTTGGTAATGATCTGACAGATATTGAAGAATTTCCCGGTTTTTTATTCCGTAGGGGAAAATCTGCTTTTTTTCAGCATTCTGGTAAGAAAGAATGATGATATCGTTTTTGCCGCTCAGTATAGATTGCACCTGTGCGTTGACTGCGTCCGGAAAGGTCTGGTAGCTGATAGCAGGGATGTAAAAAAACTTATCTTCCGGAATTACATTAAATTTATTATAAAACATAGATTTGTTATTAACTGTAAGTACTGTTTTTCTGTCAGAATAATATTTATGATAAATGTCTGCCATGTTGTCTGCAGTCTGCGAAATCTTTGGTATGTTTGTCAGAGAAAAAAGCTTTACAGGCATCTGGAGGTTGACACAGACTGTAAAAGTAAAAAGTCCTGCGATGAGAAGCTTCCTGTGACAAAACAGTTTCTCTGAAAATAAAGCGGCCTTTTCCGTTAAAAATAAGACGGCGGGCAGAAAAAAAGGAATCAGATATTCATAGTAATGCCCGTAGTTTCTGCCGGACAGAGAAACAGAAAATGCAGAGAGCAGCAGGGATACAGCATACATTGCCCGGAAGCTTCGTGAAAACTGTGCGGATCTTATTACAATGATCAGAGAGATAAGACATCCAAGAAGCATACAGAAACCTCTGATATTTGTAAAAAGCTGAAAAAAATTTTCGACAGAAGAACCGTTTGAGGAATACTGCAGATTAAAAAACAAAGACTGCTGTATCATTGGCTTCAGACTGTGGGTATTCAGGCAATAAATAATGACTGGCAGAATTCCTGTACATACTCCGAGACTTCCGGAAACTGCATTCAGAAGAATGGATTTATACTTTTTATAAAAAATCAGTCTTAGAAGGAGGACAATGGCAATTCCTCCCCACATTGCAGCCATATTAAGCCGAAGACTCAGAGCAATTCCGGCACATATTCCATGAAAAAACATGAAAAGCGGAGGATGATCAATAACCTTTCTTTTATAATATTTGATAATAAGAAAAACAGACAGAAACTGAAAAGTCAGTCCATAGGTCTCAACGAAATTCCCTCCCTGGTAGGTGAAAAAATTAAGTATAAGTAAAAGCATGAGGCCCACAGAAAGGCTTTTGCATATTTCGGAAACCCGGTTTCCTGAAATTAAGTCTGTAATTTTAAATAAAAGAATTACATTGATGATCATAAATGCGCATTCAATAATAAAAAGCCCAATCGTTGTTTTGGAACTGAGACAGGCTCCGAGATAATTAAAGAAATAGACATACCATCCTTTGTGATCAAAGAGATCACGATATGGGACTTTACCTGACAGCATACTGCGCCCTATTGTAAAAAAGACGGAGCTGTCTGTGCCCATGCTGTTGACAACAGGAGAAGAGCCTGCGCTGAAAAGCATAATACATATGGTATAAAGTGCTCCAAGCAGGTAACGAGAGGAACGTCTGAAAATCAAAGTTCTTTTTAGGAAAATGGAATCAGTTGCATAAGAGCTTTTCATGGGAAACCTCCGAATAAATAATATAGCAGAAACAAAATATAACAGGAAAACGTGGGTGTGGACGCAGTAAATAAGGTTTCTGCATGGATATATTTTATCACAGGAAAGGAGAAAAGTAGAGAGGTAAGTATGGTAATCATGGAAAAAGAATAGAAAAGTAAAGTGTGGAATAGGATCTCTGAATAAAATAATACAAAATAATTTGAATTTTTTATAAAAAACAGGTTGACAATATGAAATACCTTCTGTATAATTAACAATGCATTTCAGATATAAATGCCTTCAAATTGCATAAGAAATTATGAGTTCGGAGTCTGGAGAAGTACTCAAGAGGCCGAAGAGGTGCCCCTGCTAAGGGTATAGGTCGGGTAACCGGCGCGAGGGTTCAAATCCCTCCTTCTCCGTTTGATTTTTTGAAGAAATAAAAAACTTCAAAAAATTAAAAAAACTTGTTGACAACCGCTTGAAGATGTGGTAAAGTAAACAAGCTGTCAGCGAGAGAGCGAATTACTTAAAAGAACATCG
>OBXV01000066.1_pt1 | contig 155773 bp, 142 predicted proteins | sample 1495451 | NCBI WGS metagenome assembly OBXV01 (sample SAMEA2580178, study PRJEB22360) | human gut metagenome | biome: human gut; feature: human-associated habitat; material: faeces | place: Denmark | collected 2008/2010 | reverse complement strand
AGTAGCGCATGACTGTTAATCATGATGTCGTAGGTTCGAGTCCTACTGCCGGAGTTGCTTGATAGCATCTGCTATCTTTTTTTTTGCATAAAATGACAAAAATAAAGACGTTGCCTTTGGTGGGGTAGCGTCTTTTTTATTTAGATGAGATCAGAACGAAAAGGAAGAAGTGTTGCCTGGACTGCTGTTTTTTTCTATACTATGAGAAAAGGAGACGATAGCGTGAGAAAAAAAGTACTTTTTGATTTAGATGGAACGATCATTGATTCGAGTGAAGGAATCTATGGATCGATTCAATATGCGATGGAAAAGATGGGAAAAGAGCAATTAGCGCAAGACATACTACGGAGCTTTGTGGGACCGCCTTTGATTGAATCCTTCCGTGGCTTGGGCTTCGATGAAGCAGCTGCCCAGCAAGCCGTTGCCTTCTACCGGGAAAATTATCGTCAAGCGGGGATGTTTCAAGTCCAACCATATCCGTTGATCGAAGAAACATTGCAGGAGCTGGCGCAGGAGCACGATTTGTATATCGCTACGTCGAAACCAGAAGTTTTTGCAAAAGAGATCCTGACCCATCTCAAGTATGATGGTTATTTCAAAGGAATCTATGGGGCGGATCTTGAGAATAAACGTGGCGAAAAAGCGGCGGTTATCCGCTACGCACTTACTGAGATCGAAAAGGAGCAAAAAGCGCAGCAAACCATCATGATCGGCGACCGTGAGCATGATATTTTAGGTGCAAAAGAAAACCAGTTACCGGCAATCGGCGTTTTATATGGTTTTGGGTCAAAAGAAGAATTGCTTGATGCTGGTGCGATCGCTTTAGCCGCTGAGACACAAGAACTCTTAGCGTTGATTCCAGATTCATTATAGAGAAAAAGAGCGAACAAGCACCTTACAAGGCGTTTGTCAGCTCTTTTGTTACGCATTCGTTTGTTTCAACTGTGGAGAGGATTCCAATAAAAGATTGGTATCCAAATAGCCGCTTTCGTTTTTCAAAATCAAGGTTCCTGAAGTTGGGTGAACATCTAGAATCAGATGACCAGTCAAGAACATTTGATCATAGGTTGATGTAAAGAAAGTAAACTGATTGCTTGAGACTAACTCATTGTATGGGTCTAGCGGTTCATCGATGGGTGTGATCAAAAAACGTTCGCCAATCATACAGCATCCAGCTGCTGAAGAAAATTGGTTCGATCCGTCATTACTCGTCAGAATATATAAGTCGTGTCCTTGTGGAAAGCGAGCAGCGGCAGTAGGGGTAATATGTAAGTCCATTTTGCATGATCTCCTTTTTGAAACGAATGAGCAACAAGCTGTTTCGTTTCGATATTTGTTGATAAACCAAGTGTATCACTCCTCTTAGGGATGTGACAGCAACTTGCTTTTCAACCAACCCAGCTTAAAGTTTTAGCAAGAAAAAGGCGATAATACCGATTATCAGCAAGAAAAGCCCTAAATACAAGAGCACAGTGACTGCAGCATGGAAAAAAGAGCGCATTTCTTTCACCTCGAATCATTGTTCTCCTTATTTTACTGCATAATTGCGGAACCAAGTAAGGACCTTCACAAATCTTAAAGGAAGTTTTAGGTCTCTTAAGAGTAGATCTCGTCATTTTTGTAACGCTTTCATTTTTTGTGGTAAAATAAAGAAAAGGAGGCGATTTGGATGTTACGTAATTCTCAAAATGTACTTGTTGCCTTAGATGGGTCGGATCAGTCAGAAAAAGCGTTCCAAGAAGCACTAGCGATTTGTCGTAGGAACAAAGCCAAATTGTATGTCCTCTCTGTTATCAACAATGCTGAGTTATCCACAAGTGCCTATGCTTTTGCGAAAATTTTTGATCAAGAAAAATTACGTGTGGAAACGGATATGTTGAAAAAAATCTATGATGCCAATCAACATGGGGTGGAAGATGTTGAGGTGATCGTTGAAGTCGGCGATCCAAAACGTTTTATCATTCATGCAGCGACTGAATTGTATCCAATTGATTTGATCGTTATCGGTGCAACTGGTAAAGGCACATTGACCCGAGCTGTCGTGGGCTCAACCACCGATTATGTCGTCAATCATTCGAAATGTACGGTGCTGGTCGTGAAGTAAAAATTTAAATTAAACGGAAAAAATATGTTATTTTTTAAGTTAGCACCAGGCATCTCCTTTCAAAAAAATTCAGTTTAGTTGAAAAATCTGCTCTCTTAGTTTTAGGAGAGCGGGTTTTTTGTTGTAAAAAAGAAGTGCCTAAAACTGAGCTGTGAGTAACGATTGAAAACGTCTTTTCGTCGTTCTATCAAAAAAATATTTAGGTAAATTGAACTAGGTTGACCGTTAGAAAAGATAGTTTGTTACACTTTTAATAAGCAAAGGATGTAGGAAAAGTATTGGAGAGAGGGGCTGATAATTTACTGAGTTTCCATGATTCAGCTGGTTGCAAATGTTTATCATTGGAAAGGAGAATGAAATGAAGCATCTAGAAGAAAACTATTTGGTTGTTTTTTCGATTCTTTTGCTGATTATATGGTTAGGCTTGATCCAAGTGAAGGAATATTCGCAAGAAGCAGTTCTGTCGATCATTTACTTTATTAATCTATATACGCTCTTGTTTAAATTTAAAGATGCAGCGAGGATGGTGAAAGCCGTTGTATCTGTCCTACTATTGGGTTTTACGATCTTATTTATTTTGTATATCGCAGGGAATTAGGGGCAATACGAATGATTAAGTTAAGAAAATATCGCTATATTTGGGGAATTAGACGCACAAAAAAAGACAACGTCCTAGAAACGTTGTCCTACCAAAGCCACTTGACGGGCTTGAACCGTCGACCTCATCCTTACCATGGATGCGCTCTACCAACTGAGCTAAAGCGGCGTGTTATTTAACACAAGATATAGAATACCGTAAAGGCGCTGCTTTGTCAATCAGATTTTCGGATATTTCTTGAGAAAAACACTTTGCGGGAAGGGAAGTTTCTAAAAGGGGATTTTCTTGAAAAAAAGGAACAAAAAATTGATTTTTGCTCTTGCTAAATTATCTGACTATTTGGTATAGTACAGATAGATTCTTCCGGCATAGCTCAGTTGGTAGTAGCGCATGACTGTTAATCATGATGTCGTAGGTTCGAGTCCTACTGCCGGAGTATCAAAAACGACCTTCGTTTCGGAAGGTCGTTTTTTTTTGATTGTGGATAGCCTGGGGATAATGGGTTCCCCAGTTTTTTCTCCAGAACTCTCACTTCGCTGAGGAAATCTTCTGTACTAGTTCCTCATATAAGTCCGTCGTTTCGGCGGCTTTTTTATTTGTGTAAAAAACGGTTGGGCCATCTTTGGTGGTGACTTTTAAAATAGGTGTCGAGTTTATGTCCACGAACATTCTGGCTGGTTCACCGGCAACGGTAAACTTACCGATTTGGTAACTGGCGGTTCCTACACCCATGGTACGAACACGAGGCGATGGCAAAGCTTCGATCAATTCCACCGTTTCTATATCTGCCAAAGAGACCGTTGTTTTCCCGGTCATTGGTGCATCAAAGGTGACTTCTTGTCCTTGCACTTCGCCGGTGATCGCATCAGGAGCGAAATCTAAGCGGTACATTGGAATGATAGTACCGACCATTAACACAAGTAAGAAGACAGCGGTGATACCTGCGACGATTTGTCCGCTGCGTTTGCCTAGATTGATGCCGATATTCATCCCAACACGGTCAGGAACGAACAGTCGCGCATCATTAGGATTGATGTAAAAACCATATCGCCAGTAAGCATCTTCGCCATAATAGCGCGGTTGTGCTGCTGGTTCTAAGAGCTGATCTTGTTTTTTACGCAGATCTAGCAACAAGAAGAAGGTAAAGACGATCAAGAAAACAACCAAAACAACAAAGAGAAGTAAGAGGATAGTACTGAATGCTCCAGTAGCGGACATGGACGCCAGCGGAACAGTCAACAAGAGCAGTGTAATGGTACAAGTGACAGCGATCAATAAGGACCAATAGCGCTTTGTTAAATCATTGATGTGCTGGTCGATAGCTGAATCACCGCTGATCCCGCGAACGGGTAAGCGGCTGATGATCACCCAGAGATAGATGAAGAGCGCAAAAATTGCTAAGGAGATGCCGCCCATCAAGTATCCTGTAGAAAGATCAGGCAACTGCCATGCTTGGTACAAACTGATCATCAACAAAATCCCCGCAGGAACGAGGCTATACCACGGCAACATCCGTTTATTTTTGGCTTGAACGAGTTTGGTATCGATCCGAATCGGATCGATGGGTAGTTCCCATCCATTGGCAAGGATCAATTGCCGCATTTTCCCGATGTAATGCACTTGCACCAGGTAAGCTGTTCCCAGCAAAGCGGCCATATAAAGCCAGAACAGGGTAAGGATGATGGAGTCAGATAAATTGAACAAAAAAAGGAGACTTGCTACACTAAATGTACCAACGATTTGTAAGATACGCTTGCGAAATTCTGTGATCAAGCTGTGGACGCTAGGATCATCCAGATGCTCAGGAGCAAGGGTATTTTCGAGTAAAACATTTTTGTGGGGTTTACTGATCAAGCGTAAACCAAAGGCGGTCGTCCCACAGAGGACAAGAGCAATAATGAAAAAAAGATAGGTCATTTGCATTCATTCCTTTCAGGAAATTGATCCAGCAGTTGTTGAACATCCGTTAAAAGCGCTTGCTTGCTTTTGCCGTGTAAGAGAGCGGTTGCTAGCTGCAGCTGCAAGTTTTGGCGATACTCCGCTTCTTGTCCAGAAGTAAACGGTGGTGGCGCGGCAACGGCGGTTCCTTTACGGCGATCCGTGACCAACAAGCCTTCTTCTTTGAGGGAATTGTAGGCTTTTGAGATCGTCATGGTATTGATGCCGATCTCTTCGGCTAATTGACGGACGGATGGCAGCAATTCGCCAGCGGCCAAATCGCCTTTTGCGATACCGACAATGATCTGTTCCCGCAACTGCTGGTAGATCGGTTGGTTGCTTTGGGTTTGAATATCAAATATCATCGAAGACAACTCCTTTGTATTATACATATTAATACAAAGTATACAAAATAGCAATTGGTAATCAAATGAATAAGAATCGTTAGGAAAAAGTAAATAGCTTGTTACAGTTCTGTTTCATGGATCAGGTATCCTTTGACAGATACAACTTAGAGGAGGAACTTTTTATGAGCCAATCGCAAAGAACGGCTTACTTTGATAATGCAAAATTTTTACTGATGATCTTGGTCGTCTTCAGTCACTTACTGCAGCCTTTTATCGGCGATCAGAAGTTTTATCATGACCTATATTATTTTATCTTCACTTTCCACATGCCAGCTTTTGTTTTTCTGGCTGGGTACTTTGCCAAACCGTTGACGAAAGGACGCAAGCTTCGTGAGCTGATGAAAAAGTTCTTGCTGCCTTATGTCTTCTTTCAGGTGTTTTACACCGTCTATTACTGGTTGATCGGTCTACGGGAGTCGTTAAAAATCCAACTGTTGAATCCGCAATGGGCACTTTGGTTTTTGCTTAGCATGTTCTTTTGGCAGCTCTCGCTGTTAGTCTTTCAAAAAATGTCTAAAAAGCAGGCGATCTTGCTGAGTATCGGCTTGAGTATCTTCGCTGGCTACGTGCCGTTTTTAAATCAAGTGTTGACCTTGCAGCGGACCTTTGTCTTTTTGCCGTTTTTCATCATCGGGTTTTATTTTCCCAAAAATGAGATGCGCTTTTTATTGAAACCAAAGATTCGGACCATCAGTTTGCTTTTCTTACCGATCATCTACACCTTTATCGCGTTTTTTCATGGGATGAACAAGTACATGGTTTTTGGTTCCAAGCCCTATGACGATTACTTGAGCTATCCGTTGTTTGGCGGTCCCTTGCGTGCGGTCTTTTTCGTGATCGGGCTGATGGGGATCATCGGCTTTCTGAGCCTCGTGCCCAGAGAGCACTTGTTTTTTACGAAGTGGGGCAAAAACACTCTGCTGGTCTATCTTTTACAAGGGATCTTCATCAAGGGCTTGCGGGCATTAGCGATCACCGACTTGAATCTATCGGTATTAGGCTTTGTGACGTTGATGTTAGCCAGTGTTTTACTGACGATCTTGCTAGCCAGTCGCCCGATCCGCTTCCTGTATGCACGATTTGAACGAGGACTATCCTTTGTTTTACTTGGCTTTTTGCTTTTGATGCTCACCCTTTAAATCCTTGATATGAGCAACCGCTCTTAGAAAGATGATCCTTTCATTTTTCTAGGAGCGGTTGTTATTTGAGAGGCAGAGGCGTAAAATGGAAGGAACGGAAAGTGAAAGGATGAAGAAATATGTCAGAAATTTCAAAAAAGACCACCGCTGCCTTTGCGCAAGCGTATCAAGACAACAATAAACAAACGGCACTGCAACGGAGTGTTGTGAAAAATGGGATCACCGCTTCTGCAGAAAACGTGTCAGCAAAAGTCAACAATGTGCCGGTTTTCTCAGTCGATGTGACAACCGGGAAAGTCTCAAACCAAAAACAATCAGGTCGCTGCTGGATGTTTGCCGCATTGAATACATTCCGTCATAAGATGCTGAATGATTTCAATTTAAAAGAATTTGAATTGTCGCAAAACCATACCTTTTTTTGGGACAAATACGAAAAAGCCAACTATTTCTATGAAAATATTTTAGCAACTGCCAACGAGCCTTTGACAAGTCGCAAAGTTGCTTTCTTGTTGCAAACCCCACAACAAGATGGTGGGCAATGGGACATGATCGTTTCGATTTTCCAAAAATATGGTGTCGTGCCAAAAGCGGTCATGCCAGAGAGCAGCAACTCTTCTAATTCTCGTGACCTAAACAATTACTTAAACAAAAAACTGCGTAAAGATGCGGTTGCTTTGCGTCAGCTAGTAGCCGAAGGCAAAACAGCTGAAGACATCCAAACAGCCAAAGAAGCGATGTTGGAAGACATTTATCGTTTCTTAGCGACTTCTTTAGGCACACCGCCAGAAACCTTTGATTTTGAATACCGTGATGAAGACAAAAATTATCACATTGATCGCAACTTAACACCACAAAGCTTTTATGAAAAATATGTTGGTGTTGACCTTGACGATTATGTCAGCATCATCAACGCACCAACTGCCGACAAACCTTACAATCAATCGTATACCGTAGAAATGCTAGGCAACGTGGTTGGTGGCAAAGAAGTCAAATACTTGAACGTCGATATGCCGACCTTCAAAAAATTAGCGATCGCTCAATTGGAACAAGGGGAGTCCGTGTGGTTCGGTTGTGATGTCGGTCAATCTTCTACCAGAGATACTGGGATCATGGCATTAGATGCGTATGATATCAACGACCTATTTGACATTGACTTTACGATGACCAAAGCAGAACGCTTAGATTTTGGCGAAAGCTTAATGACCCATGCGATGGTCTTGACTGGCGTTGACTTGATCGACGGCGAATCAACCAAATGGAAAGTCGAAAACAGCTGGGGTGAAAAAGTCGGAACGAATGGCTTCTTCGTTATGAGCGATGCGTGGATGGATGAATACACCTATCAAATCGTGGTTCGCAAAGAGTTCCTGACAGCAGAACAATTGGCTGCCTTTGAAGCAGAACCAACAGTCTTAGCACCTTGGGACCCAATGGGGGCTTTGGCGTAAGACAGCAATTTTTAATGATTGCCTGAATATTTTCTGAAATTTTTCAAAAAGACGAAATGAAAAAATAACGAACCAGTTGCCGCAATCCAACCGTTAGGAAAGCAGAAATCCTAGTAGCATGGGGTGTGGTAACGGTTCTTTTTTTATTTTCTGACAAAAAAGCGGTACCATCGCAGAAAACTGGAAACTTATTTATTGTAAGATGAAGCAAACTTCTTTAAAATGGAATAGTCACTAATGATGCCACACGTCTCATTAGAGTGAACTGTTGAAGAATGGTCACTGGGAACCTTTACTTCCTCTGACAGACTTTGTCATGTTTATTGAACAAAAGGAGGATTCAAATGACAAATCTGTTAACTATTATTGTTGTTCTACTTTTTGCTGCCCTTATTTATGGGTTCTACTTATTGCAAAAGCGTCACCTGAAGTTTTCAACGCGGGTCTTTGCGGCGTTGTTCGTCGGGATCGTTTTTGGTGGTGTGCTGCAGCTGATTTTTGGGACAGGCTCTGACGTTGTCACGCAAGCTCTTGACTGGATCACGATGGTCGGTAGTGGCTATGTGGCCCTCTTGCAAATGCTGATCATGCCCTTGATCTTCGTTTCGATCGTTGGTGCTTTCACCAAGATGAAAGAAAGCGAAAAAATCAAGAAGATCAGTTTTACGGTTCTTGCGACTTTGCTAGGGACAACGGCGATCGCTGCCTTGATCGGGATCGTGATGGTCATGGTCTTTGGTCTTGACGGTGCCAGCTTTACCGAAGGGGCAACGGAAACAGCGCGGATCGCAGAATTAGCGGAACGTTCGACACAAGTCCAAGATCTATCGATCCCACAACAAATCGTTTCCTTCATCCCAAGCAATGTCTTCGCCGACTTTGCTGGTACTCGTTCGACAAGTACGATCGGGGTCGTGATTTTCTCAGCCTTTGTTGGGATCGCCTTTCTTGGTGTCAAACGTAAATCACCAAAAGAAGCGGAAACTTTTGCGAATTTGATGGACAGCTTATATAAAATCGTGATGCGTATCGTCACGTTAGTTTTGCGCCTGACACCTTATGGCGTTTTGGCATTGATGACAAACGTATTAGCTTCAAGTGATTTTGAAGCCATCTTGAACTTAGGGAAATTTATCATCGCCTCTTATGCGGCTTTGATTTTGGTCTTACTCGTTCATTCATTATTGCTGATCGCTGTTCGGGTCAATCCAGTGACGTATTTCAAAAAGGCCTTTCCAGTCTTGAGCTTTGCCTTTACTTCTCGTTCAAGTGCGGGTGCCTTGCCATTGAACATTGAAACCCAAACCAAAGCGTTAGGTGTTGATGAAGCCACGGCTAACTTTGCAGGCAGCTTTGGTTTATCGATTGGTCAAAACGGCTGTGCGGGTGTTTATCCAGCGATGTTGGCAACGATCGTTGCACCAACGGTTGGGATCAATGTCTTTGATTGGCAGTTTATCCTGCTGCTAGTTGCAGTTGTTACGATCAGCTCATTCGGTGTTGCCGGTGTCGGCGGTGGCGCAACCTTTGCTTCATTGATTGTCTTAGGCTCAATGAACTTGCCGATCGCCATCGTAGGCTTAGTTATTTCTGTTGAACCATTGATCGATATGGCACGGACACTCGTTAATGTCAGCGACAGTATGGTTGCCGGAATGGTGACCAGCAGCCGTATCAACGAACTGGATCGTTCGATCTTAGATGATTCTGCCGCCGTGATCGAAGCCGAATAGAAACGTTTCGTAACAAGCGAAAGCAAAGAAAGACTGCGTGTGGTCTTTCTTTTTTTTTGTCCGTTAAAGCTCAGCCCATAGAAAAATCTAGGTTTCAGTGCCCTTAATAGCGAAGTTTCTGCTATACTTTTAACTAGAACATCGCGGGAGGGATAAGCAATGACACAATTGATTCAACTAGAACGAGCAGCAAACGTCAGAGAACTTGGCGGCTATCAAACGACAAACGGCACGACGATCAAACGAAAAAAATTGATCCGCAGTGCAGCGATCAATGAATTGACTGCTTCAGATCAAGCAGTACTGGCAAACTATGGGGTCAATCAGGTCATTGATTTTCGCTCCATCGCTGAAGCCAATGCACAACCTGATCGACCGATCGCCACAGCAAAGCAGCTTTTTTTACCTATTTTTAAAGAAGACGAAACGATGGTTTCCTTGTCGCCAGAAAGCTTGAAGCAGCGCTTGGAAGATGGGGAAGATGCCGAAGAGCAGATGAAAAAAGTCTACCGTCACTTTGTTGAAAGCGACTATGCCCGCCAACAATATCGGCAGTTCTTTGATCATGTGATCGCCAATGCGGAAGGCGAAGGAGCAACCTTGTTCCACTGTACCGCCGGCAAAGATCGCACAGGCTTTGGCGCTTTTTTATTGCTACATGTGTTGGCAGTGGCACCAACGACGATCAAAGAAGATTATTTAGCGACCAATCGTTATCTAGCCCCAATGCTAAAAGAAAAATTTGCTCCAATGACCCAGCATTTGCCGCAAGAGCTGTTAACGGCGATCACGGTTTTGATGAGTGCCAAAGAGAGTTTTCTTGATGAAAGTTTAGCTGCGATCGATCAGCATTTCGGTTCGGTCGATCAGTATCTTCTGCAAGGACTAGGGGTGACGAAAGAGGAACAAGCGTTTTTGACTGCCCAACTGACTGAGTAAAGAAAGGGAGATCCGTATGGAGGAAGCATTGTTCGCAGCAATCGGGATGACCGGCTCGCTGACGCCCATCAGTGGTGGGGATGTCAATCAAACGTATCGTTTCACTACAGGAGAAAATCGCTATTTTTTAAAGACCCATCCTCATGTTTCATCGATGTTCTTTCAAGCAGAGATCAACGGCTTAGCTGAATTAGCCCCTTTCGTGCGAGTGCCAAAAATCGAACGTCTCGGTCAGACCGAAGAGGGGGTGTTTTTATTGATGGAATGGATCGATGGTGGGGAAGGACAGCAGCGACGCTTAGGCCAAAGCTTAGCTCGGCTTCATCAGCAGACGCAGGAGTCTTTTGGGTTTTACGAAGACAATTACATCGGCTTTTTGCCGCAAGTCAATCCGAAAACCACCGATTGGCTTGATTTTTACACAGTCTGCCGTTTGGATGTGCAAGTCGAATTAGCGAAGCTAGGTAATCGCTGGCATGCCAAACGGGAAGCCGCTTATCTGCGTTTGAAAGAATTTTTGCATGAGAATTGGCGTGATCGCAGCGTCACACCTGCTTTATTGCACGGTGATTTTTGGCGGGGGAATGTGCTATTCGATCAACAAGGAGAACCAGTGTTTCTTGATCCGGCAGTCGCTTATGGGGATCGAGAAATGGATATTGCGATGTCCCAGCTCTTCGGCGGTTTTCGTCAGGAATTTTTGGAAGGCTATCAAGAAGTCTACCCATTAGATGAGGATTGGCAAGAGCGACTGCCAGTGTATCAATTGTATTATTTATTGGTCCATTTGAATCAATTTGGCGAAAGCTATGGACCCAATGTCGATGAACTATTGAGTCGTTTTTAGGAGGCAATTAGAACTATGGCAGCAAAGTATCAAACCACGCATGAAGTGGCGTATTATGAATGTGATATCAACCAAACGATGACGTTTCCAGCCATGCTAGGCATCGCCATCAAGACATCAGAAGAACAAAGTGCGGCGTTAAACCGCGGACCGGAAGTCATCGCTAGTTATAGCTTGACCTGGATCATTACCAGCTATCACATAACGGTGACTCGTTTGCCGCGCGTAGGGGAGCAGATCCAAGTGGCGACCCAGGCGAGAGAATACAATAAGTTTTTCTGTTACCGTTACTTTTGGTTATTGGCAGAAGACGGAACGGAACTGGTCAAAATCGAGGCGGTTTTTGCGTTGATGGACCCGGAGACGCGCAAAGTCAGCAGTGTACCAGATGAGATCGTGGCGCCTTTTGGCAGTGAAAAAATCAAGCGAATCAAACGCTATCCGAAGATCACCCCTATCACACAAGGACAATTTTTGCCGTATCGGGTGCGTTTCTACGATATCGATAGCAATCAGCATGTCAACAATGCCATGTATTTCAATTGGCTGATGGACGTCTTAGGCTATGAGTTTTTAACAAAACATGAAGTGACACAAGTGACGATCCGCTTTGATCGGGAAGTGGCTTACGGCCATTTGATCGAAAGCCATTTTCAAATCAATGAGAAGACAGTCGATGAAGCCGGCGAGGCTGTGCCGCTGCAAACGATCCACGAGATCAAGATTGGTGAGGATACTTACTGCGAAGCCATCTTTACTTGGCGAGAAAAATAAAACAACCCTTTTGCCTCCATTAGCGGAATGGCAAAAGGGTTTTTGTTTGGTTAATTCTCCATGAAATCAGGCAGTTCATCCATGGTCAACCCACGGTTTTTTGCTATCAGCAATTTGATGCGGGCTTTTTGGCTATTGATGCTATTGCAGAAAATCACCCCAAGAGCCTGCAATTCGATCCCGCCGCCTAAGTAGTCATAGACCGGCTCGGCAACTCCGTTGAAGCAACGAGAAACTAAGACGACTGGAATGTTTCTAGCGATCAGTTTTTTCAAAGGTTCTATGGTTTGCGGCGGCAGATTGCCAGCGCCTAAAGCTTCGATCACTAGTCCATCGATCAGCGAGTCGGCTAAAGCATCGAACAATTCCCCAGTCATCCCCGCATAGGCTTTGACGATCGGAAACAGTCCGTCGACACGATCAACATCCAAATGGCGGTTATTTAACAGCTCTTGCATAAACAAGATTCGGTGCTTTGTGACTAAGCCAATCGGACCTAATGTCGGGGTACGGAACGTCGCAATATTGGTGGTGTGGGTCTTCGTAACATAACGTGCGGAATGGATCTCATCGTTCATCACGACTAAGACGCCTTTTCCTATGGCATCAGGTGATTTCGCCACCCGAATCGCACTTTCAAAGTTATACAGCCCGTCACTGCCAATTTCATTACTTGAGCGCATGGCACCAGTCACCACGATCGGTAATTGACCGCCGATCGTGGTATCTAAAAAGAAGGCTGTTTCTTCCAGCGTATCGGTTCCGTGAGTGATCACGACCCCATCGACACCACTTAAATGCGCCAGCTGGATACGTTGTTTCAGCTGCAGCATCTCTTTTGGCGTCATATGAGGACTGGGAATATTAAAAATATCTTCGACGATCAATTCAACATCGTCGTCAATGTGGATCGGTGCATCCATCAGTGGATTGCTGACATCAGGGCTGACGCCGCCAGTCAGGGTGTCTTCTTTCATGGCGATGGTGCCGCCAGTGTGCAACACGAGAATTCGTTTCATTTTTTCATCACCTGCAATGATTTATTTACTCTTAACTCAAAACTATTGTATACTATTAAAATAAGAAAACAAGGAGCGATGGGAAAAAATGATTCGAATTGGGTGTACCACATTTAGTGAACATGGCAGTCTCGTGCAAAGAAAAAACTCGAAATTATTTGAGTATGCCCGTTATTTTCCGTTAGTTGAGCTGGATACCACCTATCATTTTTTGCCAAAAGAAAAAGATGTGCGCAACTGGTTGACCCAGATTCCCGAAAATTTTCGCTTTGTGTTGAAAGTCCATCAAAGTGTGACCACCCAAGGCGATTTGCCAGATCAGTTGACCATGACTGAAGCGCTGCAGCTTTACAAAGAAGCGATCGCGCCAATGATAGAAGCGGGCAAACTGTTTTGCCTACTAGCCCAGTTTCCCAACAGCTTTAAATGTACGAAAGAAAATGTCGCCTATTTAGACCAAGTGCGAGATTGGTTTGCGGGCTACCCCGTGGCGATCGAGCTGAGAGACAGCAGCTGGTATCAGCCAAAACTGTATCCGGGCATGATCGATTATATGAAGCGAAAACAGTTTTCCTTAGTAGTCGTTGATCAGCCGAAAAAGCTATCGACCACGATTCCCCTTGATCCAACCGTGACCAATCCCGAGTTTGTCTTGTGCCGTTTTCACGGACGCAACGACAGCGGCTGGACAGCGACAGGACCAGACGCCAAAAATCTGCGGACCTTGTATCGCTATGACCAAGCCGAACTAACGGAGTTAAAACAAGCGGTCCAAGCCATCGAAGCCAATGCCAAAGAAGTCGCAGTGGTCTTCAATAATAATGCCGGTCGTGATGCCGCTGACAATGCCCGCGCATTGATCGATGCGCTGCAGATCGATTACGAAGCATTAAATCCTAATCAGCTGAAATTATTTTGAGGAGTCATATGATAAAAGCAATCTTTTTTGATATTGATGGCACACTGATCGCCAGCAACGGCAAGGCGCTTGCCAGTACCCGTGAAGCCATCAAACAAGCCCAAGCCAATGGCGTCCTCTGCGGCATTGCCACCGGACGTGGTCCGGTTGATTTAGAGAAGGTGATCGATTACTTGTCGTTAGACATGTTTATCACCTATAACGGCCAATATGTCTACACGAAGGAAAACTTGATTTATGCCAAACCATTTCCAAAACAAACATTGGAAGCGATCGTAGACTACGCCGATGAAAATTACCGTCAAGTCATGTTTGGCGGAGAAACCCAAGTGGCTGGTAGCTTGACGATCCGTTTAAGCCAATCACCCGTCATGCAGCGCTACTTGCGCTATGTGCCCAAAAAATTTCCCGTCGGTTTTTTAAAGAAAGTTTTGCAGCGCTTCAGTCCCAATCGCAACGCCAAACGTTATGAATCATTGGACATTTTACGAGAGCCTATCTATCAGTGCATTATGCTGAGCCCTGAATCAGAGCGCGAAAAATTACGGTCCAAGCTGCCGCAATGTGATTTTAAACGATCCAATGCCTATTCTGTTGACATCGTGCCGAAAAACGGTTCGAAAATCAAAGGCATCAAAGAGTTTTTGGCCTATGAAGGGATCGCGATGGAAGAAGCGATGGCCTTTGGGGATCATTTTAATGATGTGGAAATGTTAGAAGGCGTGGGGATCGGGGTGGCGATGGGCAATGCCCAGCCTATCACTAAAGCCAGTGCTGACTTTGTGACGGACACCAACGATCATGACGGCATCAAGAAAGCCTTGATCCATTTTGGGATTATTGCCGAGGATGCCCAAGCAAGGGATTGAATAAAAAAATAAACAAGGTGTAGCCAATCCATGAAGCAACGTAGGAGACAGCGTAGAACCATTAGAAAAAGCAGAAAGAAGCGAGTAAAATGAGTCCATTTGAAATGACGGAAGAGTTTCATAAAACCTTTGATCCAACACGACCGCCATATCCACAAGCTTTTTCAGCGGAAAAAGCCCAGTTTCGTGCTGGTTTTAAAATTGAAGAATTAGTTGAGTTCCTTTATGCTGCCAGCAACAATGACGAAGAGACCTTCCAATCAGGTCTGGAGCATTTGCATCAAGCAATCGATCAAGCCCAAGCCAAGCTGGCGGCCAAACAACAGCCTGTCAGTGATTCCCTAGTGGAACAAGTCGATGCGCTCTGTGATCTGCTGTATTTTACCTATGGCTCTTTTTCACTGTTAGGGGTCGATCCAGCGCCGATCCTGGCTATCGTTCATGAAGCCAACATGGGGAAACTTTTCCCAGATGGGCAGCCCCATTATGATCCTGAGACCCACAAAGTCATGAAGCCGAGCGATTGGGAAGAACGGTATGCTCCTGAACCGCGAATCAAGGCAGAAATCAACCGCCAATTGGCACAAAAACAAGCGCAAGCCCAAGAATCGTCAGAATAAAAACCAAACGTGCCAGTTGCCCGTTCCGATTGCTTATCAGCAAAAGGAGTGGTGCAACTGGCACGTTTGGTTTAATCAAAGAACGTGTAGTAAAGGGTTCTGACAGCGGCTTTTTCTTGTTCTTTGTGGATACCGAACATGATGCTGACCTCAGAGGACCCTTGGTTGATCATCTCTAAGTTGATATTTTTCCGCGCAAGGGCAGCGGTACTGTCGGCAGTGATCCCGACTCGTTGACGCATTCCTTCACCAACGACGACGACCATGGAGAGATCGTGGGTCATTCGCAGTTCATCGGGATCGATCTCGTAGGCGATCTTGCGCAGCAGTTCTTCTTCCAATACTGGATTCAACTGGTTGGAGCGCATAATGATCGAGATATCATCGATTCCTGAAGGCATGTGTTCATAATTTAAATCAAAATCACGAAAAATCTCTAAGACTCGTAACGTGAACCCAACTTCGCGGTTCATCAAGTATTTGCGGATATAGATCATACAAAAGCCTTCGTCACTGGCAACGCCGATCACCGGCTGATCCAAGTTGTCTCTTTGGTTGGTGATCAAGGTACCGGGATGACTTGGGTTATTGGTGTTTTTGATCACCACGGGAATTTTTGCATGGTATGAAGGCATCAACGCCTCATCATGCAACACAGTAAAGCCGGCATAAGACAGCTCCCGCATTTCTCGGTAAGTCACTTCTTTGATGGACTCTGGATGATGAACGTAGCCTGGATGAGCAGAAAAAATCCCATCGACATCGGTAAAGTTTTCGTACAATTCTACTTGCAGACCAGCCGCCACGATGGCACCAGAAATATCTGATCCCCCTCGAGAGAAGGTACAGATTTCGCCGGCTTCTGTGTAACCAAAGAAGCCAGGAATCACTAAGATTTCAGAACTATCGCGCCATTGTGCGATCTTGGCGTACGACTTGTTCAAGATACGGGCGTTTTGGGGTTCATCCGTCACTAGCAACCCAAGTTCTTGCGGATTCATGTAGCGAGCAGCTAACCCACGACTTTGTAAAATCCCTGCGATCAATTTGGCATTGTTGTCTTCGCCGCTTGCCAAGACCGTATCATAAAGATGCGGATTGTCTTGGGTAGGCAGCGTTTGAAAAGCCGCCAATGATTGCCAGATGCGATCTAAATGGATCTGTTCGATATTAAAAGGGGCGGCGATCGCGGTATAGCGGGCATAGATTTCTTCGATTAAATCAGTAATTTCTTCTTGAGCACACAGACGGGTACAGACTGCTAGTAACAGATCGGTGACTTTCTGATCGTCACTGGAACGCTTACCAGGCGCTGAAACAACGACAAACCGTCTTTTAGGATCACTCTCAATTATCGCAACAACTTTTTCGACTTGTTCGGCTGAGGCAAGGGAACTGCCTCCGAATTTCGCTACTTTCATTTGACATTACTCCTGTTCAAGCTTTTTACTAGAGTACATTTTCAATAGGGAGAAATCAAGCGGTTTCTTGAAAAAAATCGGAAAAATCAGAAAAAAAGTCACTTGTTGATGTAAATTTCACGATTTGTTTTCATTATCGCTGGAAAAGCCGTGAATGATTTTATTCGATGCGAAAAAAGTCGATCTTTTTTGCCTCAATCTAATGCTTGATTTTTTTCTTTATGCTATAATCTAGCGTAGATGCTTTTTTATAAAGGGACTGTCTGTCCTTTTTATACTCAACGAACTTATCAATCAATCTGCTGATCAGCAGGTTTTAGACGAAACATGTATATTTGAAAATTGGAGGAACCACAAAATGGGAACTAATATCATCTTTGGAATTGTCATTGCCATCATCATCATCGCAGCGGTCTTGTATGCAATTGGCTTTTTCATGCGGAAGAAAAACCAAGAAAAGTTGAATGACTTGGAAAAACGCAAAGAAAATCTGTTTGACTTACCGGTGATCGAAGAAGTCGATGAAGTAAAAAGAATGCACTTGGTTGGTCAAAGTCAAAACACCTTCCGTGAGTGGAACCAACAATGGACAGATATCTCCACAAAATCTTTTGCTGAACTTGAAAGTCAAATCTTTGAAGTGGAAGAACTAAACGAACGCATCCGCTTTTTCAAAGCAAAAGGGGCGATCGTCCAAGCCGAAGCGACCATGGATGAGATGGAACGTCAAGTAGAAGAGATTCGCGCCGGCTTGAAAGAATTACGAGAAAGTGAAGAACGAAATTCACTAGAAGTCCAAAAAGCGTTGGACGTTTACGAAGACTTGAAGAAGAAGCTACGGGATCAAGGGGAAGAATTCGGTCCTGCCTACAATGAGCTGCAAAAACAAATCAAAAACATTGAAATTGAGTTCACCCAATTTGTTACCTTAAATACTTCAGGCGATCCTGTGGAAGCACGGGAAGTGTTAGACCAAGCGGAAAAACACACCTATGAAGTGGAAGACTTAATGAAACGGATCCCAGCGGCGTACGAAGAATTAAACCGCACCTTCCCAGATCAGTTGAAAGAAATCCAAGATGGCTACAAAAAATTATTAGAACAAAAATATGTGTTCCCAGAAGCAAACTTCCAAGAAGAAATCAACCGTGTGAAAAAACGAGTTGAAAACTCCATGAACGATCTAGCGAAAACAGAAGTCGCTTCCGTTGAAGTGGCAAGCCGTGATACTGCAAGTGATATTGATGCCTTGTATACGGTGATGGAACGTGAGATCAATGCCAAGAAATATGTCATGAAAAATCGTCAGATCATCGAAGACTACATTGACCATGCAACGAAGAACAACCGTCAGTTGTTGATCGAGTTGGATCATACGGCACAAAGCTATACTTTGAATCATAATGAATTGGGTCGCGTCCGCGGCTTCCAAACCGAAGTGGACGAATTGGCTCGTCGCAACAACGAGTACCTACCACAATTAGAAAAGCACGAAATTCCTTATTCAGAAGTGCAAAGCTTCTACAAAGATGCCTACAAGATTTTGGATGATGTGGAAAGCCAGCAAGTCGAAATCGATGATTCCCTTGCGGAATTACGTCGTGGCGAAAAAGTTGCGCAAGAAAAAGTGGAAAGCTTCGAATTCCGTCTACGAAACTTGAAGCGGTTTGTTGAGAAACAACGCTTACCTGGTTTGCCAGGCGAGTATTTAGAATTCTTCTTCGTGGCAACGGATCGTGTCGAAGAATTAGGCAAAGAATTGAACAAGATTCGCATCAACATGCAAGAAATCAATAAATTGGTTTCTGTCTGTGAAGAAGATCTTGATCTTTTAGATGAACAAACAAAAGACTTAGTGGATGCTGCGGCATTGACTGAGCAAATGATGCAATATGCCAACCGCTATCGTCATTCTCATCCAGATATCAAGGCAGCGATCGACAAATCACTTTACTTGTTTAGTAAAGAATATCGCTATCAAGATGCGCTAGATGAAATCGGCACAGCGTTGGAACGAGTAGAACCAGGTGCCTTCAAACGGATCGAAAACTTCTACTTCAATAACCGCGACTTAGTATAATACGAAAGCCAGCAGTGAAAAACTGACTGGCTTTTTTCATGGAAAGAATGGCTCGCTGCATGAGTACCGCTTACGAAGGAAGGAAAAGTTTCCTTTAAAAAAAGCCAAAGCCAGCGAGTCACCTTGAAACTCAGCCCAAGAGCAGTTATAATGGGAAAGAATTTTTTTAGAGAAAGGGTCCTATCATTGATCTATTTTGACAACAGTGCAACAACCGCTATTTATCCACAAGCTTTAAATACATATGTCCAAGTCAGTCAGCGAATCATCGGCAATCCCTCAAGCCTGCATGATTTAGGAAATCAAGCCAATCGCCTGCTGCAGCAATCTCGTCAGCAGATCGCCGATCTGTTAAACGTTTCTTCCAAAGAGATCGCATTTACCAGTGGGGGGACTGAAGGAGACAACTGGGTCATCAAAGGGACTGCTTTAGCGAAAAAAGCCTATGGGAATCACCTGATTATTTCCAGTATTGAACACCCTGCCGTCAGTGAAACAGCGGCTCAATTAGCCGAGTTAGGGTTTGAGGTCAGTGTTGTGCCTGTCGATGCCCAAGGCTTTGTCAACGTGTCTGAATTAGCAAACATGATTCGCAAAGAAACGATTTTGGTTTCGGTGATGGCGGTCAATAATGAGGTAGGGTCGATCCAACCGATCCATGAGATCGCAGCTGTGCTAGCGGACCATCCAACGATCCATTTCCATGTAGATGCCGTCCAAGCCATCACAAAGGTGCCGCAAGAACAATGGTTCAATGAGCGGGTCGACTTTGCCGTGTTCTCTGCGCATAAATTTCACGGACCTCGTGGCGCCGGCTTTATCTATTGGAAACAAGGCTGTAAGTTGGCGCCATTGATGACCGGCGGTGGGCAAGAGCAAAATCAACGCAGCGGTACCGAAAATGTACCAGGGATCGTTGCTATGGCAAAAGCCCTGCGTTTAGCGACCGAGCAAAAGGCTGAAAAGCCGAACCATGTTCAATTATTAAAAGGCTATTTGCAAGAAGCACTGGCTGGGTACGAGAAAGTCACGCTTTTTTCTGGCACTGAAGGGTTTGCGCCACATATACTTTGTTTTTCATTAAAAGGGATCAGAGGAGAAGTCTTAGTCCATGCCTTTGAAGAAAAGCAGATCTATCTTTCGACGACAAGTGCTTGTTCCTCCCGTAAAAAGATGGCCAGCAGTACGCTTCATGCGATGCACGTTCCAGAACAGTTAGCATCATCGGCTGTTCGTATCAGTTTAGATGAGAGCAATACGATGGCTGAAGTCGAGCAGTTTCTGATTGTCTTCCACCAGTTGTACCAAAAATTTTCGAAAATCAATTAAGCACGACAGACCACTATAAAATCAATCCAAATCAAAGGAGTTTTCTCGTGAATTATTCAGAAATCATGGTTCGTTACGGCGAACTGTCAACAAAGGGCAAAAATCGTCGTAGTTTTATTATGCAATTAGCTTCAAATGTTAAACGTACCTTAGCAGATTATCCCCATGTCAAAGTTCATGCCGAGCGAGATCGCATGCACTTGCTATTGAACGGTGAAAACAGCCAAGAGATCATTCCTAAGCTGCAAAAAGTCTTTGGTATTCAAAACTTTTCCCCTAGTATTCGGGTTGAAAAAGACATTGAGGTATTAAAGAAAGCCGTTCAAGACGTCATGGCAGAGATCTATACGGGAGTTGAGACCTTCAAAATCACAGCCAAACGCAGTGATCACTCGTTTGTGCAAGATAGCAACCAGTTGAATTTGACCTTAGGTAATGCGGTGATCGACCGTTTTCCTGATATCAAAGTCCAAATGAAAAAACCAGACATCAATTTGCGTGTAGAAATACGGATCGATGGCGCTTATTTGTCCTATGAAACGATCCAAGGAGCCGCTGGGCTGCCAGTGGGCACCAGTGGAAAGGGAATGTTGATGCTTTCTGGCGGTATCGATTCGCCCGTTGCAGGCTACTTTGCCATGAAACGCGGCGTTGAGATCGAAGCGGTCCATTTTGCAAGTCCTCCTTATACGAGTGAACAAGCGTTGCAAAAAGCCAAAGATCTAACGAAGAAGCTTGCGCCTTATGTAGGAAGCATCCAATTTATCGAAGTTCCGTTTACAGAAATCCAAGAAGAAATCAAAAATCGTGTGCCACAAGGCTATTGGATGACCATCACCCGTCGGATGATGCTGCGTTTGACAGATGCGATTCGTGAGGCTCGTCACGGTTTGATCATCTTAAATGGTGAATCATTAGGACAAGTCGCTTCACAAACTTTGCATAGCATGGTCGCCATCAATGAAGTAACCAATACGCCGATCGTGCGCCCAGTGGCAACGATGGACAAATTGGAGATCATTGAAGTTGCCGAAGCCATTGATACCTTTGAATTGTCGGTTCAGCCCTTTGAGGATTGCTGCACAATCTTTGCGCCTCCTCAACCAAAGACGCGCCCAAGACTGGATAAAGTACATCAATATGAAGAGCGTCTCGATATCGAAGGGATGATGGAACGGGCGATGGCTGGGTTGAAACTGGAAGCAATCACGGCAAATCAAGAAAAAGCAGCAACTGAATTCGCTGAATTCTTATAATAAACTCTCTTTTTTAAACTACGACCACAACTGTTATGGAACATTTGTGGTCGTTTTTCATCGTGTGAGAGAGTTTGTGAATATTTTCTTGCTATTGAAAATGGAACATGCTACACTCAATATGTGAATCATTTAACAAGGAGGGTGGACAGGATGGAAGCATTAAGAGATAAAAAACTTCCGAAAGCAACGGCAAAACGTTTGCCAGCTTATTTACGACACTTAAAATTACTGGATGCCTCAGGTATTCAGCGAATCAAATCAAAAGAGTTTGCAGAAATCACGCAAGTTCCTTCAGCCACGATCCGCCGGGATTTTTCTCATCTAGGAGAATTGGGTAGAAGTGGCTATGGCTATGATGTTCCTTATTTGATTGAGGTTTTGAGCTATATTTTAGAAACCAATGAGGAGAAAAAAATCGCCTTGATTGGTTATGGAAATTTAGGAAAAGCGTTAGCTAATAACAATTTTCGCAGAAATGAAAATCTTTCCGTCATCGCGGTTTTTGACAATGATCCAGAAATGATTGGCCAGACCATTAGTGGACGTTATGTCTATGGAATGGACCAATTGGCGGAAGTCGTAGCAGAAAAAGGGATCACCGTAGCGATTTCGACTGTTCCTAGCCGCTATTCACAAATGGCGATCGATGCGATCGTGGATGCTGGGATCACAGCAATCCTGAATTTTGCCCCTGATCCCGTCATCGTGCCAAAAGATGTCAATATCCAATACATTGATTTGACGACAGAATTGCAAACCTTGATCTTTTTTGATACGACCTACTCGCAAAAATCGAAAGTCTGAGCAAATCCTTTTCGTTTTTTGACAATCTTTCTTATACTGGGAGAAAATGCTATAGGAGAGATGTTATGCAAGTTACACGCAAAGAAACGGTTTATGAGATGCCCGGCAACCAACCAAAAGTAGGGGATAAAGCAGCTGATTTTCGCTTGAAAAGTTTAGAGGACAAGGAATACACACTGACTGATTTTTTAGGAAAACCAACGATCATCAGCGTTGTTCCCGATATCGTGACACGCGTTTGTGCGTTGCAGACCAAGCGTTTCAACCAAGAAGCAAGTCAATTGGATGATATAAATTTTGTAACGATCTCTAACAATACAAAAGAAGAACAAGCACAATGGTGCGGCCAAGAAGGCGTCGACATGATCATGCTTCATGATCCGGCGAATACCTTCGGTGAGGCCTATCAAATCATGATCCCAGACTTCGGTCATTTTGCCCGAGCAATTTTCGTTTTGGACCGTGAAGGCGTGATTCAACACGTTGAGATCGTTCCTGAAATCTCCCACGAACCGGATTATCAAGCAGCCATTGATGCGGCAAAAGCAAACCTCTGATTGACTTTCAAAAAAGTTCATTGTAGAATGTAGCAAGATGAAACAAGAATCTATGATAGCAAGACAATGTTCAAGAGGAGTATCAGTGACCCTGGCGGTCAGAGAGAAGTCGGTCGGTGCAAGACTTCCCCAGACACTGAAAAGGTAGCTTGAAGGTCTTTGATCCGAACCACGGTTTGTTTCTTGCAGACAAAGCCGCACAGTAAGATCAAGCGCGTCGTGAACGTTACCTCACGTCAAAGTGGCAGAGCAATCTGCAATTTAGGTGGTACCGCGTATCAGCGCCCTAATGCTTCGGCATTAGGGCGCTTTTTGCTGTGAATCACTGCGACTGGCCCACAAGTGGGACAGAGCAGATGATGAACAGTACTAGGCGACCAAAGGGAGCGTAGTAACCATACTAGGAATCACTATGACTGGCCCACAAAGTGGGACAGAGCAGATGATGAACAGTACTAGGCGACCAAAGGGAGCGTAGTAACCGTACTAGGAATCACAACGACTGGCTTGCGGAGCAAGACAGAATAGATGATGAACAGTACTAGGCGACCGTAGGGAGCGTAGTAACCATACTAGGAATCACAATGAGTGGCCCACAAAGAGGGACAGAATAGATGATGAACAGTACTAGGCGACCAAAGGGAGCGTAGTAACCATACTAGGAATCACTGCGATTGGCTTGCGAAGCAAGACAGAATAGATGATGAACAGTACAAGAAGTCATCAAAATTGGTTCACGAAGCGAGTCAGATCGGTTGCCCAAAGCCCTAAGACACAATAGAGGATCACGGAAGTGTGCCTTGACCTCTGTAAGCAATTTTTTTACCAACAATAAACTGCTGATAATTACCACCGCACTCATCCTGAACGATTCAAACATTGTCACGCTTTACTTGGCAACTGGCACCAAAAAAACCACACCAACCATTACGCTTAAAAAACGTAACTTTAGGAGGACCAACTATGACAGAAACTGAGAATCTATCCACCAAGTACAATCCCCAAGAAGTAGAAGCGGGGCGTTACCAAGATTGGTTAGAACATGACCGTTTTAAACCAAGCGGCAACAAAGAAGCAAAAGCGTATTCTATCGTGATTCCACCACCAAACGTAACAGGAAAATTGCACTTAGGTCATGCCTGGGATACCACGTTACAAGACATCATCATTCGTCAAAAACGGATGCAAGGGTATGATACCTTATGGTTACCAGGAATGGACCATGCAGGGATCGCTACCCAAGCCAAAGTAGAAGAAAAGCTGCGGGAACAAGGAATTTCTCGCTATGACCTTGGTCGGGAAAAATTTGTTGAACAAGTATGGGATTGGAAAGAAGAATATGCCGGTCACATTCGGGAACAATGGGCGAAACTAGGCTTATCTCTAGACTATAGCCGTGAACGCTTTACGTTAGATGATGGATTATCCGAAGCGGTTCGTAAAGTTTTCGTGACGCTCTATGAAAAAGGCTTGATCTATCGTGGCGAGTACATTATCAACTGGGATCCGCAAGCCCGCACGGCATTATCTGATATTGAAGTGATCCACAAAGACATCGAAGGTGCTTTTTACCACATGTCTTACGAATTAGCAGATGGCAGCGGTGTGGTGGAGATCGCAACGACTCGTCCAGAAACAATGTTGGGGGATACAGCAGTCGCGGTTCATCCAGAAGATGAACGCTATCAAGCATTGATCGGTAAAAAAGTGATTTTGCCTTTGGTCAATAAAGAGATCCCAATCATTGCTGACGAGTACGTGGACCAAGAATTTGGAACAGGGGTCGTAAAAATCACTCCTGCCCATGACCCGAATGACTTTGAGGTCGGTAACCGCCATGACCTACCAAGGGTCAATGTTATGAACGATGATGGAACAATGAATGACTTAGCAGGTACCTATGCAGGAATGGATCGTTTTGCTGCTCGCAAGCAAATCGTGAAAGACTTAGAGGCGTTAGGTCGTCTGATCAAGATCGAAAAAATGGTCCATAGCGTAGGTCACTCAGAACGGACAGGCGTAGTAGTCGAACCTCGTTTATCAACACAATGGTTCGTAAAAATGGAACCATTAGCAAAACAAGCCATCGACAACCAAGATACCGACGAAGCGGTGGACTTTTATCCGCCACGTTTCAACCAGACATTCTTACGTTGGATGGAAAATGTCCATGACTGGGTGATCTCTCGTCAGTTGTGGTGGGGCCATCAAATCCCAGCTTGGTACCACAAAGAAACGGGAGAAATGTATGTAGGTCTTGAAGCGCCAGCAGATGCCGAAAATTGGCAGCAAGATCCAGACGTATTGGATACCTGGTTTAGTTCTGCTTTATGGCCGTTTTCAACAATGGGATGGCCAGATGAAAACAATGAAGATTTCCAACGCTACTTCCCAACGAATACATTAGTAACTGGTTACGACATCATTTTCTTCTGGGTAAGTCGTATGATTTTCCAAAGCTTGGAATTTACTGGCAAACGACCATTTGAAAATGTCTTGATCCACGGATTGATCCGTGATGAACAAGGTCGCAAAATGAGTAAGTCTCTTGGAAACGGGATCGATCCGATGGAAGTCATTGAACAATACGGTGCTGATGCATTGCGTTGGTTCTTATCAAATGGCTCTGCACCGGGGCAAGACGTGCGTTTTAGCTATGAAAAAATGGATGCCGCTTGGAACTTCATCAATAAAATTTGGAATGCTTCCCGTTTTGTCTTGATGAATGTCAGTGAAATGACTGCAGAAGACATTGATTTTTCTGGTGAAAAATCAGTGGCGGATCGTTGGATCTTGACGCGCTTGAATGAAACGATTGAAAAAGTCACTGATCTTTTTGAACGCTTCGAATTTGGGGAAGCGGGTCGTCAATTATACAACTTTATCTGGGATGACTTCTGTGACTGGTACATTGAAATGTCGAAAGAAACCTTATACGGTGACAATGAAGCAGCGAAACAAGTCAATAAGAGCATCTTAGTCCATGTTCTTGATCAAATTTTACGCTTGTTGCACCCAATCATGCCATTTGTTACCGAAGAAATCTGGAGCAAACTGCCGCATACAGGGGAATCATTAGTTGTTGCTGAGTATCCACAAGTGGCACCAGAATGGACCGATGAAAAAGCGGCGCAAGGGATGGAAGTGTTGAAAGAATTGATTCGTTCGGTTCGAAATATCCGAGCAGAAGTAAATACACCACTTTCGAAACCAATTACTTTGCTGATCCAAGCAAATGAGCCTGAGATCGAAGAATTCTTGATTGCTAACAAAAACTATATCGAACGCTTCTGTAATCCAGAAGAACTAGAAATCTCTAACAGCTTGCAAGCTCCTGAATTGGCGATGTCAGCCATCCTGTCAGGTGCGACGATCTACTTGCCACTAGCTGGGTTGATCAACATTGAAGAAGAAATCGCGCGTTTGGAGAAAGAACTAGCGAAGTTCACTCAAGAAGTTCAACGGGTACAAGGCAAACTGGCGAACGAACGCTTCGTTGCCAATGCGCCTGAGGAAGTCGTGGCACAAGAACGCAGCAAAGAAGCCGATTATCTTGAAAAACAAAAAGCCGTTCAAGAACGGATCGAACAATTACGCACAATCCAATAGGATGAGCACATCACGCGCAAACAAGCATCTCTCGAAGATGCTTGTTTTTGCTTAATCAATAGAAACAGGGCGAATAACTTTCTCGTTTAAAGGAAAGAAAATGGGAAAGCCGTTCATTTTTTGTTAAAATAGGAGCGAGGTGAGCGAGATGACAAGCGAAGAAGCAACAGCGTGGATCCATTCGCGTTTGACATTTGGGCAAAGACCCGGATTGATGCGTGTCGAAGCATTATTAAAACGGATGGGGAATCCTGAAAAAAAGGTGACCATGATCCATATCGCCGGAACGAATGGCAAGGGATCGACCGTCAGTTATTTGCGCAGTCTTTTAGAAGAAGCTGGGCAGCAAGTGGGGACCTTTACTTCCCCACACATTGAAGCGTTCAATGAACGAATCGAAATCAACGGACAATTTATATCAGATGAGGACTTGGTCGCTTGGGTGGAAAAAATCCAGCCGCTGGTTGCTGAAATCGATCGTGATGAAACCTTGACTGGCATCACTCAGTTCGAGATCATTACCGCTATGGCATTAGGCTATTTTGAAGAAAAAAAGGTCGATGTTGCGATTATTGAAGTTGGCTTAGGGGGACTCTTAGATAGTACCAACGTTATTTCTCCTATTTTGACCGCGATCACGACGATCGGCATGGATCACATGGATGTCTTAGGGGATACTATTGAAGCAATCGCTGCCCATAAGGCAGGGATCATTAAGCCACAAACACCCCTTGTTACTGGCAATATCGTTGAAAGTGCGCTTTCGGTGATCGATTTGAAAGCTGCAGAAGCACAGGCACCCGCTTATCATGCAGGGCAAGAGTACCGTGTGACCTATCGTCATCCCGATGAAGAATGGGGCGAATTGTTTGATTTTGAAAATGAGCATGGCAAAATCAAAGGCTTGAAAACGCCGATGTTAGGCCGCCATCAACCAGAAAATGCCGGTGTTGCGATCCAATTGTACAGCCTGTATTGCGACCTGCGACAACTACCGTTTTCAGCCAAAGAGATTCGCAATGGCTTGCGAAAAGCCTATTGGCCCGCCCGAATGGAACGAATCAGTAGTGAGCCACTAGTGATTATCGATGGTGCCCATAACGTACACGCCATGGCTCGTTTAGTAGATACAATGAAAGAAGAGTTCAGCGACTATCGCATCCATGTGCTGTTCTCAGCCTTAGAAACTAAAAACGTCAATGAGATGCTTCAGCAATTGCTGGCGATTCCCCAAGCCGAGATTTATTTAACGACCTTTGATTTTCCCAAAGCATTGCATTTAGCAGACGGCTATCAGGAACTCGATGAAAAACGAATCTCGACGGTTTCTTTATGGCAGTTTGGTTTGGCAGAGTTATTAGAAAAAATGACCAATGAAGATTTGCTACTGGTGACAGGATCCTTGTATTTTGTTTCAGAAGTTCGTGAATTGTTGTTGGCAATAGGAGGAAAAAATGGCTAAGTTACGTGGTGTGATTTTCGATATGGACGGCTTGATTTTTGACACGGAGCTGCTCTACTACCAAGCAACTCAAATCGTGGCGGATCAAATGGGTATTCCCTATACAAAAGAGTTGTATCTAGCTTATGTGGGGGTCTCGGATGAAGAAGTTTGGGCCGCCTATCATGAACGGTTCGATGAGGCCTTTGGTCATCAGATGATTGAAGAATTTATTCAAGCGGCTTTTCAGCAAACGCTGGAAATGTTCCAACGGGGCGAGGCTGAATTGAAGCCAGGTATCCACGAGTTATTGCATTATCTTGATGAGAAAAAGATTCCCCGAGTGTTGGCGTCTAGCAACCAGCGCAAAGTGATCGATACCTTGCTGGAAGCAGCAGGCTTAACGGCGGAATTTCCTGAGATCGTCTGCTTTGATGATGTCACACGGGCAAAACCAGATCCTGAGATTTTTGAAAAAGCCCGCGCATTATTGGCGGTACCAAAAGAAGAATTGGTGATCCTCGAAGATTCGGCCAATGGTATCCATGCTGCTCATGGGGCAGGGATCTCAGTCATTATGATTCCCGATTTGATCGCGCCGACGACCATCATTGAAGAAAAAGTTTTGAAAGTCTTACCATCACTAGAGGATGTCCCAGATTTTCTAGAAACGGCTTTTTCTTTCTAATGGCGATTTTTTAAAAGCATCGGAATCAAATAGTTCCTCCTTTGCGTATTTCTTATTAGACCGACGCAAAGGAGTTTTTTTATGATCAATGAAACAGTAATTCCCCAAAGCTCGTTTCCACGAGAGCGCTTAGTGCAATATGGGGTTGATGCCCTTTCGAACCAAGAACTGTTGGCCATTTTGTTGCGAACTGGCTCACGGCCCCTAAATGTCCTGGAATTGGCGGCTAGTGTCTTGAATCGTTTTGAAGAATTGTATGAATTAAAAGAAGCGACAATCGATGAATTACAAGAAATTCGCGGCGTCGGACAAATCAAAGCCATTGAGATCAAAGCGATGGTTGAATTAGGCGTGCGGATCCAGCGGTCTGTTCAACCGAAGTACGGCAAGATCAACTCCAGTATGGCGATCGCTCATCAGCTGATCCAAGAATTAAAAGACTTTCGTCAGGAGCACTTGCTAGGAATTTATTTGAATACCAAAAATGAGATCATTCAAAAAAAGACGATCTTCATCGGATCGTTGAATCAGTCGATCGCTCACCCACGGGAGATTTTTCATTGGGCGGTACGTTATAGCGCCGCACGTGTGATCGTCGTTCACAACCACCCAAGTGGAAGTCCTCAAGCCTCGGAGGCAGATCTACTGTTTACACGCCGCTTGATCAAATGTGGGGACTTGATGGGGATCGAACTACTAGATCATTTGATTATTGGCGACAATGCCTATGTTAGTTTGCGAGAAGAAGGCCTCTGGCAACAAGAAAATTGCTGACACAACGGCTAATTTGCGAACATTATTAAAAATAAAGGTGAATTGTCTAATCGTCTGTCTTGCAAAAAAATACGGGCAAGTGTAAAATATTATTGTAATTTTGTTTGCTGAATAGATGTTGAAACGCACGTTAGGCCTCTATCGCACAAAGGCAATGTTACACATAATTAAGTGCTTATGCACGAGGAGGTTTTTTTATAATGGAACAAGGTACAGTAAAATGGTTCAATGCTGAAAAAGGGTTTGGTTTTATCTCTCGCGAAGACGGTACAGACGTATTTGTACATTTTTCAGCGATCCAAGGTGAAGGATTCAAAACTTTAGAAGAAGGTCAAGCAGTTACTTTCGACGTGGAAGATTCTGATCGTGGACCTCAAGCAGTTAACGTAAACAAAGCGTAAGCTTTCAAACAAACTGCCAGTAAGAACACTTTGAAATCAAAAACCCAAAAGACCATCGATTAGATGGTCTTTTTTTTGCTTTTTGCATGGGGAAGGAAAAAGGGGAGTTCCCAGTAACCTGAGAACTCCCCTTGCATGTGAGACTATAAATCATCCGGCGTCATGATCATTGAAAGGATCATTGGATGACGTTCGGTTTTTTCAAATAGGAATGGCTGTAAAGCCGATGACATCGCTTCTCTTAATTTGTGCTCTGTTGGGTCTGGTTGGTTCAAGACTTCCCGCAACGCACGGAAGAGAATTTGTTGGGCTTCGTTGATCATCTCGCCGGATTCTCGCATGTAAACAAACCCACGCGAAAGGATATCTGGTCCAGCAAGGACTTCTTTCTTCGCCACATCGACTGTCGCTACTGCTAAGACGAGGCCTTCTTCTGAAAGAATGCGACGATCTCGTAAGACAACATTTCCGATATCACCGATACCGCTGCCGTCGACATAAACATCATTGGCATTGAAATGACCAGCCAAGCGAGCGGTATCCGCCGTTAAGGCCAACATGTCGCCATTTTCCATAATGAAACAATTCTCTTTTGGTACACCGACATCTTGTGCCAATTGGGTGTGGATGTTCAGCATCCGAAATTCCCCGTGGACAGGCATAAAGAATTTTGGTTTCATTAGACGCAACATCAGTTTTTGTTCTTCTTGGCCACCATGACCAGAAGTATGGATGTTGTTCAATTTTCCATGGATCACGTTTGCGCCAGCTTCCAACAGCAAGTTGATCAGCTGATTGACACTCGTGGTATTTCCTGGGATCGGTGAGCTTGAAAAAATCACGGTATCATCTGGATGAATTTGGATTTGACGGTGGGTCCCATTGGCAATCCGACTCAAAGCAGCCATTGGCTCTCCTTGTGAACCCGTACAAAGGATCATGGTTTCGTTTGCAGGCAAACGATTGATCTCATGAGATTCCACAAAGGTTCCATCCGGCACCTTGATATAGCCAAGGCGCTGTCCGTTGACGATCGCATTTTCCATACTGCGTCCAAAAACGGCGATTTTACGTCCAGTCGCAACCGCCGCATCTGCAGCTTGTTGGAGACGGAAAATGTTGGAGGCAAAGCTGGCAAAAATGATCCGACCATCGATTTTTTCAAAAATCTTTTGGATCGAGCTGCCGATCGTTTTTTCTGATTTGGTAAAGGTTGGAATTTCTGCATTGGTACTATCGGAAAGGAGGCAAAGGACACCTTCTTCACCAATTTTTGCCATTTTGTGCAAGTTTGCTGGTTCGCCCACAGGCGTAAAGTCAAACTTGAAATCGCCTGTTGCGACGATATTGCCAGAAGGCGTTTTGACAACGACACCTAAAGCATCAGGGATACTGTGGGTCGTTCGGAAGAAGCTGATGGACGTTTTACGGAAACGAATCACCGTATCTTCATTGATTTCGTGTAATTCTGCGTCTCGCAATAAGCCATGCTCATCTAATTTGTTGGTGATCAAAGCAAGTGCCAATGGTCCCGCATAGATCGGGATATTGGCTTCCCGCAACAAGTAAGGGATTCCGCCAATATGGTCTTCGTGACCATGAGTGACGATCAAGCCTTTGACTTTCGGTAAATTTTGAACGATGTAGCTATAATCGGAAATGACATAGTCGATCCCAAGCAGTTCATCTTCGGGGAATTTGATTCCCGCGTCTATTAAGATGATCTCATCTTGGAACTGAACCCCATAACAGTTTTTTCCGATTTCGCCAAGTCCACCGACGCCGAATACGCCAGTCTCATTATTTTTCAGCGAAACTTTCATCTTAAAACTCCGCTAATTTGAAATCAGCGTTTTCTTTTTCGTAAGCTAAATGTTTTTCATCTAGTTCTTGAACGAACTCGATGTTGTATGGGGTATTTTGTTCAACCAGACGGCGTGCGATCACTGCATCGTCTGCTTCAATGTACAAAGAGTGGGTTTGTTCTCTCTTTGGGTTGCGGTCTTTTGTTTCTTGGTAATAAATTTTGTAAATCATATCTTTTCTCCTTTATCTGCTTTTCGCAGTAGTCTATTTGGTTGATGAATTCGCTGCATCACAAAATCGAGGTCCGAATAAAGTGACCTGAAAAGAAGGCTTCGAGAGCCGCTGCATGCTTTTTTCAGACAATCGTTGTGAGAAAAAAGAGAAAGCCTCGTCTTTGCTTTCCAAATGTCGTCATAAAAAATTCACCGGGTTTGTAAGTCGTTCCACTACAAGTATCCCTAGTTTATCACAGAAAAACGAATAAGTATAGAAACACGTCATTTTGAAAAGGCTTACTGAAAGAAAATGAAAGGACTATCGCTGAAGTTTGCTTTTTTTCGTTGAAAGTGCATTACAATAAGAATATTCCTATGCTATAGTAGAAGTAATGAAGTAAAAAAGGAGGGGATTTTTTGAAATTAATGTGGCACTACACGATGAGAAACAAGAAACTGCTGGTTTTTAATTTCATCTGTGTTTTTGGTTTTATTTTGATTGAATTAGGTTTGCCGACGTTATTGGCAAGAATGATCGACAAAGGGATCGCCGCTGGTGATCGCGACTACATATGGAAAATGGGTGCGGCGATGATCGCGATCACCATTGTGGGGATCACGATGAACATTTTGTTAGGCTATTTCACGTCACGTATCACCACTAACATTGTGGCCGATATTCGTGACGATCTTTTTGAAAAAGTCCAAGGCTATTCACATACCGAATATGAAAAAATCGGGGTTTCATCATTGATCACCCGTGTGACCAATGATGCGTATCAAATCATGCTGTTTATGCAAAGCATCTTACGGACAGGTTTGATGACACCCATGATGTTTGTGGTCAGCTTGTACATGGTCATGCGGACAAGTACACAACTAGGGTTGTATGTTTTGGGGGCATTGCCGATATTGCTGATGGCCGTCATCGCCATTGCCAAAATCTCGGAACCATTATCCACCAAACAACAAGCCAATCTAGATAAAATCAATGGCATCTTGCGGGAAAATCTCTCTGGTTTACGAGTGATCCGTGCCTTCGTCAATGAAAAATTTGAAGAAAAACGCTTTGGCAAAGTCAACCAAGCCTATGCTTCTAGTTCTCGCAGCTTATTTCGCTTGATGGCAACGGCACAACCAGGCTTTTTCTTCTTATTCAATATCGTGATGATTTTGATTATTTGGACGGGAAGTATTCAAATCGATCAAGGGCAACTGCAGGTCGGTGACTTGATTGCATTTATCGAATACATCTTCCATGCGCTGTTTTCTTTCATGCTGTTTGCGACTGTCTTTACGATGTATCCACGAGCGGCGGTTTCTGCTCGTCGAATCCAAGAAGCGTTAGATGCGACTTCTGAAATCAAAGAGCCAGAACAGCCAGTGACAGAAACTAAGACGAAAGGCTTCTTGGAATTCAAAAATGTTACCTTTGCTTATCCAGGACATGCTCAAAGTCCAGTGATCCGTAATGTTAGCTTTACCGCTTCACCAGGGGAAACCGTGGCGTTTATCGGTAGTACCGGGAGCGGGAAATCAACCTTGATCCAATTGATCCCACGTTTTTACGACGTCAGTGAAGGCCAAGTCTTGGTGGATGGTGTTGACGTTCGGGATTACAGCTTAACGACGTTGCGCAACAAGATCGGGTTTATCCCTCAAAAAGCGTTGCTATTTACAGGGACGATCGCAGAAAACCTACGCTATGGGAAAGAAGATGCCACGCAAGCAGAGCTGGAACGAGCAGCCGAGATTGCGCAAGCGGCAGATTTCATTTCTCGCACACCAGATGGCTTTGATGCTCACTTGGCAGAAGGCGGAACCAACTTCTCTGGCGGACAAAAACAACGCCTAGCGATTGCCCGTGCGGTGATCCGCCAACCAGAGATCTATATTTTTGATGATAGTTTTTCTGCATTGGATTACCAAACGGATGCAAAATTGCGGGCACGCTTGAAAAAAGAAACCACAGAATCGACCGTTTTGATCGTTGCTCAACGAGTAGGAACGATCATGAATGCCGATAAGATCGTCGTCTTGAACGAAGGCGATGTGGTTGGCATCGGCACCCACAAAGAACTGCTGCAAACTTGTCCAGTATACTACGACATTGCGGCGTCACAATTATCAGAGGAGGAGTTGGCACAATGAAAGCAATCTCTTCTTTAAAACGGTTAGGTGCTTACATCAAACCGTACAAAGTACAATTTATCCTAGTCTTGCTGTTTACTGTTGCCACCGTCGGCTTCAATGCGGCAATGCCATATGTTTCTGGATTGCCGACGACAGAGATCAGCCGCAACATCGCCGCTGGCGAAGGCGTTAATTTTGATTACGTGATCCTTTGCTTGATCTGGATCGCAGTCGTTGGTGTCGGTTACTGTTTCTCACAATTGATGTCAGGGCTGCTGATCACCAACGTTGTCCAATCTGCGATGCGAGATTTGCGGCAAGATATTGAAGAAAAAATCAATCGTTTGCCCGTTTCTTACTTCGACCGCAACCAACAAGGGAATATCTTGTCACGGGTGACCAATGACGTGGATGCCGTCAGCGGTGCGATGCAGCAAGCCTTGATCGGGATCGTCAATGCCTTCTTAGGAATCGTTATGGCGGTTTCCATGATGTTTTACATCAATACCTACATGGCGTTGGTTTCATTGATCATGATCCCAGCCTCCTTATTGATTTCTCGCACGATCGTCAAAAAGTCGCAAAAAGACTTCCAAGGCATGCAAAATGCGTTAGGGGATCTGAACGGCTATGTACAAGAAAACATGACTGGATTCAGTGTGTTGAAAGTGTATGGACGGGAAAAGCAAACACTTGAAGGGTTTAAAAACGTTAACCACCAGTTGCGCTATTACGGCTTTCGTTCTGCCTTTGTGTCAGGCTTGATGATGCCGCTGGTGCAAATGACCGCTTACTTTACCTATATCGCAATGGCAGTCATGGGGAGCTTTTACGTGATCAGCGGCGTGATCGTTGTTGGTCAGCTGCAAGCGTTCATTCAATACATTTGGCAAGTCAGTCAGCCAATGGGGAATATTACCCAGCTGTCTTCCGTCTTGCAAAGTGCCTCAGCAGCAGCAAAACGGGTCTTTGAAATCTTAGATGAGGAAGAAGAGCCAGTCAATCAAACGGATATCCAATTGCCAGAACAAATCAGAGGCGACGTGACCTTTGAACATGTCGGCTTTGCCTATGATCCGAAAAAACCGTTGATCAAAGACTTGAACTTTGAAGTCAAAGCTGGACAAACCGTGGCGATCGTGGGACCAACAGGTGCTGGGAAAACCACCTTGATCAATTTGTTGATGCGTTTTTATGATGTCAATGAAGGGGCCATCAAGATCGACGGCATCGACACGAAGAAGATGGAACGTCACGAGGTTCGGTCACTGTTTGGGATGGTTTTACAAGATGCATGGTTGTATGAAGGCACGATTGGCGACAACATTCGTTTTGGGAAATTAGATGCCACCGATTATGAAGTCGTTGATGCAGCGAAAACCGCCAATGTTGATCACTTCATTCGCACGATGCCAGACGGCTACGAAATGATCATCAATTCTGAAGGGGACAATGTCTCCTTGGGGCAAAAACAATTGTTGACCATCGCTCGGGCAGTCATCTCTGATCCGAAGATTTTGATTCTCGATGAAGCCACCAGTTCGGTGGATACCCGCTTAGAAGCGCTGATTCAAAAAGCAATGGATAAAGTGATGGAAGGTCGTACCAGCTTTGTGATCGCCCATCGTTTGTCAACGATTCGTGAAGCAGATCTGATCTTAGTGATGGATCAAGGGTCGATCATTGAAAAAGGCAATCACGAGACCTTGTTGGCAGCTGGCGGCTTTTATAGCCAACTGTACCAAAGTCAATTTTCAGAAGAAGCCGAGTAAACCCAAAAGAGCGTCCAGTCTGACTGGCGCTCTTTTTGCATTGTCGCAAGGGTGGTGCTATAGTGAAAAAAGAAAGCGCAGATCCGTTTATGGATTGGAAGGAGAAGTTGATGGACAAAGAACAATCAGGGAATGAAACCCACAAAACAGTTTCGCCAGCCTCGTTGCAAGGAACACCTTGTTTTGTGGCAAAAAATGCGACGATCGTAGGAAACGTGACTCTAGGAAAAGAGAGTACGGTCTGGTTTCAAGCAGTGATTCGAGGCGATGCCAATCGCATCGAAATCGGCGCGCGTACCAATATTCAAGATGGAACGATCATTCACGTTGATCACGATGCCCCGACGATCGTGGAAGACGATGTGACTGTTGGGCATCAGTGTATGCTTCATGGCTGCACCATCAAAAAAGGGGCGCTGATCGGCATGAGCTCGATTGTTTTGAATCATGCAGTGATCGGTGAAAATAGTTTGTTAGGTGCTGGTTCGTTAGTAACGGAAGGAACCGTCATTCCGCCCAATGTGTTGGCGTTTGGTCGTCCTGCACGAGTGATCCGCCCGTTGACAGAAGAAGAAATCGCCAAAAATCAGGCAAACATCACGCATTACGTGGAAAATGGGTATGCTTACCAACAAGGCCAATATGGCGAAGTTTGACGCCGAATCCAAAGACGCAAAAAGGTGTACGAATTGCTTCGTACACCTTTTTTTATGCAAGCTTATTTCAATTTGTTTGATTCCATGATCTCGTCGATCAAGCCGTAATCTTTGGCTTCTTGTGCGGTCATGAAGTTGTCGCGATCGGTGTCGCGTTCAATCACTTCGATTGGTTGACCAGTACGTTCTGACAAGATTTTGTTCAGACGTTCGCGGGTTGCCAAAATGTGGCGGGCAGCAATTTCGATTTCAGTTGCTTGACCTTGTGCGCCACCTAATGGTTGGTGAATCATGATTTCGGCATTTGGTAACGCAAAGCGTTTGCCTTTTTCACCAGCGGTCAATAAGAATGAACCCATAGAAGCAGCCATCCCCATAACGATGGTTTGAACATCGGCTTTGATAAAGTTCATGGTATCAAAGATCGCTAGACCAGCAGTAACGCTTCCGCCAGGCGAGTTGATGTACAAGTAGATGTCTTTTTCAGAATCTTGCGCGTCCAAGAATAAAAGCTGAGCAATGATCGAGTTTGCTAAGTCATCGGTTACTTGACCACTCAACATAATGATCCGGTCTTTTAATAGACGAGAATAGATGTCATACGCTCTTTCACCGCGAGATGATTGTTCAATGACTGTAGGAATTAAATTCATAGTGATAGTCCTCCTAAAAATCGTTATAGATATAGTTTAGCATAAAGTTTTCGCAATATCTAAGAGATAGTATACCGATTAGGTCAAGAAAGGTCAAATAAAAAGTTCGTTATCTTTTTTGCGAAACTTTCAAATATGATACAATATGAAAAAAGGAATGAGGAAGGATCGAAGAATGGCAGTAGCAATAGCAGGTTTGATCGGCGTCTTAGTGGGCGCATTGTTAGTAACCATCATTTTTAATTTACGCATTCGGTATGAGGAGCAAAAAGAAAAACAACGCCGTTTGTTGGAGCATAAAGTCAAAGAAATCGAAACGTTGGTTTTATTGAATCAAAAAATCAGTGAGATTCTACAAAAAAGGGTCATGCTGATGGATGAGTATGTCAGCTTTGATGCCTTTGACGACTGTTATATCACCATCGATGATTTTGCCTATTTACAATCTTTTGCGGCGCAAAACAGTTTTTATCTACCGAATTTTTTCTTGGAAGAATTTTTCAAAAAAATCGGGACACGTCGGGTGATTTTATCCCCAGAGGAAACTGTTAAAATCGGTGGGTATACCTATAAAGGCGGTCGGATCATTATGGAAAATTTCCTTGATCAATTAGTCGAAATGGTCAATGAGCGTAAAACCCAAATGAAAAACATGACGAGCGAACCGTTGACCTATTTTTCAAAAACGATTTGATCCTACTGGTCAGCCGTTTTCCTTGGTTAAGGCAACCAAACCAGAGTATCGACGGTTGCGCTTTTTTAACTGATCACACACACTCTTACTGCGATCATAGTAAGGGTGTTTTTCTTTGACCGAAACAAAGCGTTATTATTCATTAAGAGGATCGAAACAAACAGAGGCTTTTTGGTTCTAGGAGATTCCATGGTAAAATAAAGAGTGAGAATGGAGTGAAAGAATGATGGTACAAATCGTTGCCCACCGCGGGAGTAGCGGCAACCGACCTGAAAACACGCTACCAGCATTTGCGGAAGCGGTGCGGGCCAAAGCTGATATCATTGAGTTAGATGTACATCTATCAAAAGATGGCGGCTTGATCGTCATGCATGATGAAACGGTTGATCGAACGACCAACGGCAAAGGTCGGATCTGTGACCTGACGGTTGCTGAACTAAAAGAACTCAATGCTGGCAGCTGGTTTTCTGAGGAATTCCAAGCCGCCAAAGTCCCCACGCTAAAAGAAGTGTTGGATTTGCTTGCAGCGAAGAATTATCGTGGCATTTTGACGATCGAATTAAAAACCGATCATTATGAATATGAAGGAATCGAAGCCAAAGTATCCGACTTATTGAATAGCCAAGAATGGCCCTTTACTCATTGGTATTGTTCCTTCAATATCGAGACCTTGGATCGGATCCATGCGATCGAACCGGATGCGACCCTTGATTTTATTATGGGACGCGGGGAAGACAAACCACCGTTGGCGCTCAGCCGACCGTATATCGAAGGAATTCATCCTGCCTATCGCTGGGTCCAAGAGACAGCAACGGTCTTAACTGATTTTCCGATCGCGATCCGTCCGTGGACTGTCAACGAAGAAGCGGCGATTCGCACCTGCTTGGCTCTGGGGTTGACGGGGATCATCACCGATTTTCCAGAAAAAGCTCGGGCAATTGTGCAACAGGTCCGTGAGGAAACAAAAGGATGAAAAAAGTCTTAGTAATCGTGGGACCGACCGCAGTCGGCAAAACCGCCTTGAGTATCCAGTTAGCCCAAAAATACCATGGGGAGATCATCAGCGGGGATTCCATGCAAATTTACCGTCAGTTAGATATCGGTACCGCCAAAGTGACGAAGGAAGAAATGGCAGGGGTTCCTCATCATTTGATCGATATTCGTGCAATGACGGAAGCATACTCTGCCGCTGATTTCCAGCAAATGGGGCGTGAAGCCATCGAGACGATCCAGCAGCAAGGAAAGCTGCCGATCGTTGTAGGGGGAACAGGGTTATACATCCAAGCGCTTTTGTATGACTTTCGTTTAGGGGCAGAAGAAGGCGATCCAACGATTCGTCAGCGTTACGAACAAGAAGCAGCAGCCATCGGCAAAGAAGCTTTATGGCAAAAGCTGCAGGCGGTCGATCCCTTGGCAGCAGCGAAGATCCACTACAACAATGAGCGGAAAGTGATTCGTGCGTTGGAGGTTTTTGAAACGACTGGCGAAAGTATCGCTGCACCAAAAGAGACACCACAAGCTTTGTACGATTTCTTCATGATCGGGTTAACCACTGAGCGAGAAGTGTTATACCAGCGAATCAATCAGCGAGTGGACTTGATGATGGATCAAGGCTTGATCGAAGAAGCAAAAGCTGTTTTGCAGTATCCAGAAACGCAAGCCGCCAAAGGAATCGGCTACAAGGAATTTTTGCCCTATTTTCAAGGGCAGGCCACATTGGAGGAGACCGTTGAGCAAATCAAGCAAAACTCACGCCGCTACGCCAAGCGGCAGCTGACGTGGTTCAATAACCGAGCACAGCCCCGATGGATTGATTTAGTGAGGCAACCTGAAGAACAACGTACCCTTGAAACAGAAATCGACCAATGGTTGGAGGAGAAAAGATGAGCCAAGAACGTGTGATTCTTGTCGGAGTAGAAACGGAGAAAAACTATCTTCATTTTGATTCGTCAATGAAAGAATTGAAAAGCTTAACAAAAACCGCCAATGGTGAAGTTGTTTTTTCACTGGTGCAAAAACGGCAGCAAGTCGATCGACAAACCGTGATCGGCAAGGGGAAAGTTGCGGAATTGCAGCAGTTGGCAGAAGCACATGAAGCAGATCTAGTGATTTTCAATCATGAACTGACACCAAGGCAAAGCCAGTTGATCGGTGATGCGCTAGAAGTGCCAGTGATTGATCGCGTCCAGCTGATCCTCGATATTTTTGCGATGCGTGCCCGTTCCAAAGAAGGAAAGCTGCAAGTAGAATTGGCGCAGCTGGATTATTTGCTTCCACGCTTGATAGGGCAAGGAAAGAACATGTCTCGGCTAGGGGGCGGAATCGGAACGAGAGGGCCAGGGGAAACCAAGCTGGAGACCGATCGTCGCCACATCCGCAACCGCATCACCATCATCAAACGGGAATTGAAGGAAGTGGCAGCCCATCGAGACCGAACACGCCAAAAGCGCAAAGACAGCCAAGTCTTTCAAATGGGCTTGATTGGTTATACCAATGCTGGAAAATCAACTATTTTAAACATTTTGACCAGTGCGGATACGTATGAGCAAGACCAGTTGTTTGCGACACTCGACCCTTTGACGAAACGCTGGCGGATGCCAGAAGGATTCGAAGTCACCATTACCGATACGGTTGGTTTTATCCAAGAATTGCCGACCCAATTGATCGATGCGTTTCATTCCACACTGGAGGAAAGTCAAAACATGGACTTCTTGCTGCATGTCGTCGATGCCAGTTCCGAAGAACGGGTCCAGCAAGAGGAGACGGTCTTAAAATTAATGGAGGAACTTTCTTTGACCCAATTACCGATGTTGACGGTCTACAATAAGGCGGATCGCATCGACGCTGATCAGTTTGTCCCAACGCTCTTTCCCAATGTCTTGATCTCAGCAAAAAGTACCAAAGGCAAAGAACGCTTGACTCAGGCGATCAAAATGGAATTGATGCAGATCATGCAGCCTTATCATCTGGTGCTGCAAGCCGATGAAGGCAATGCGCTGAATCGTTTAAAACGGGAGTCGCTAGTGTTGAGCAATACCTTCGATGAAGCAACACAGACCTATCATATCAAAGGATTTGCGCTGGAGGATACCTATCCACTACGCAGAATGGTGCAAGAACAGGAATAAACAGAAAACGGTGCAGCTGATGCACCGTTTTTTTTGTGGTGACAAAATTATGGAAGTATAAGTGGTTTGACTTCCTTCAAGTGCAAAACCCGAACATTTTTGGCTAAGGCACCATTTCTTCCAGAAAAAGGACTGCTTGAACATGCGATCAAATCAAGGGTCCAATGAAAAAATCAAAAAAATTTGCATTCATGTCACTTTTTCTAACATGAGGGGTTGACACGCAAAAAAAGAATTGGTATAGTTTCCATAAAGTTACGCAGCATCATTGAAACGGAGGGGAGCCAAGTTATGCGGGAAAAAGAATTGCGGCGCTCAATGTCAGTCTTTCCTATCGGAACAGTCATGAAATTGACCGATCTCACCGCCCGTCAAATTCGTTATTACGAAGAACAAGAATTGATCCACCCGGAACGCAGCGATGGCAATCGACGCATGTATTCGCTGAATGATATTGATACCTTGCTAGAGATCAAAGACTATCTTTCCGATGGACTGAACATGGCTGGGATCAAACGAGTTTATGAAATGAAAGTTGCCAAAGAAAAAGAAGCGAAGAACAAACCGCCGCTGACCGATGAAGATGTTCGTCGAATTTTTTATGATGAACTCTTGGCTCAAGGTGGATTGAATCAACAACAGCCATACCAGCAAAAAGGTCCACGAATGTAGAACATTAGTAGATCGTTGCTGTGATATAAAAAGAATTGGGAAAAAGGAAGGGATACTATGCCAAAATTTGAAAGAACTGCCGAAGACATCAAACAAATCGTAAAAGATGAGAACGTGCGCTTTTTACGCTTGATGTTTACTGATATTTTAGGAACGAACAAGAACGTTGAAGTACCTGTAAGTCAATTAGATAAAGTACTGGAAAACAAAATGATGTTTGACGGTTCTTCTATTGAAGGATTTGTCCGTATTGAAGAAAGTGACATGTATCTATATCCTGATTTGTCGACCTGGATGATCTTCCCTTGGGAAAGTGAACATGGCAAAGTGGCTCGTTTGATCTGTGATATCTACAATCCAGATGGCACCCCATTTGCAGGCGACCCTCGCGGCAACTTAAAACGGGCATTAGCGGACATGCAATCCCTTGGCTTTACTTCTTTCAATCTTGGACCAGAACCAGAATTTTTCCTATTCAAATTAGATGAAGCAGGCGAAATTACAACTGAATTAAACGACAAAGGCGGCTACTTCGATTTTGCCCCAACCGATCTAGGGGAAAACTGCCGTCGCGATATCGTATTAGAATTAGAAAGCCTTGGCTTTGAAGTTGAAGCGTCTCACCATGAGGTGGCACCAGGGCAACACGAGATCGACTTTAAATATGCGGACGCAGTGGAAGCATGTGACAACATCCAAACCTTCAAACTTGTCGTGAAAACTATTGCTCGTAAACACGGCTTGCATGCAACCTTCATGCCAAAACCATTATTCGGCATCAACGGTTCAGGCATGCACTGCAACATGTCCTTGTTCAAAGGCGATGAAAATGTCTTCTTTGATGAAGAAGGACCAATGCAATTAAGCCAAACAGCGTATCACTTCTTAGGCGGTTTGATTGAACACGCCCGTGCTTACACAGCTGTCTGCAATCCAACTGTCAACTCTTACAAACGCTTAGTGCCAGGTTACGAAGCGCCTGTATACGTGGCGTGGTCAGGACGCAACCGTTCACCACTGATCCGGGTACCAGAATCAAGAGGCTTGTCAACGCGTTTGGAATTGCGTTCGGTTGACCCATCAGCCAACCCATACTTAGCCATGGCTGTTTTACTGCAAGCTGGACTTGATGGCGTTAGACGTGAGTTGACACCACCACCAGCTGTCGACCGTAACATCTACATCATGAACGAAACAGAACGTGCAGAAGCACAAATCGAAGATCTGCCATCAACGATCCACAATGCCATCAAAGCATTGCGTAAAGACCAAGTGATGATCGATGCTTTAGGCAAACACATCTATGCCAACTTTGTCGAAGCAAAACGATTAGAATGGGCAGCCTTCCGCCAAACAGTCTCCGAGTGGGAAAGAGAACAATACTTGGAACTCTATTAAAATCGAAGAAAGCCGCTAGAGATAAACAATCTAGCGGTTTTTTTATGATGAACTCAGCTTTTATCGTAATGATTCTCGGTTTATTTATTTCCGATAGTCAATAGCTACTTGATCAAAGCTTGAGCAGAAAAAAACTTGCGAAGCTGGAGCGGTTCTGTCTATAAGAAGCGTAAATCTTGCCTGACCATTGAGAAAAAATAAAAAATACCAGTCGGGCGAGGACTGGTAAGAGGAAGAAAAATAGTTTTGGTATAACGTTAGCATAGCCGGTCAAAATAAAATGAACCTTAAAAAGTAGAAAGTTTCTTGTAAGAAGTCTTTATTCGTCAAAGGTTTCCAGCTCAGACAGTATTTTTGCTGGAACTTCTGATTGAGGGACTTCATTGGGACCCGAGATGACACGGGTTTTACTGATCTCTGCTTTGACTAAGGTATTTGGCGCGAATGGCTTCACATTTTCACCAGAAAGATCATAGGTCATGAGTTCTTTCTCGCCGTTTTTCTTAACAAACTCAAACGTGTACTTATACGTAAAGGAGCCATCGATTTTTTCACCGGAATCGCTGTACGTTTGGGTCTTTTCTGGGACTTTGTTGGGCGTGATGGCATAAGCCGTTATCCCTTGATAAGTTGTTGTATAGTACGTATAGCCAAAGTAGCCACCTACTGCTAAAATCAAAACGCCAAGCGTCAAAAGTAGTTTTTTCATGTGCATCGATCCTTTCAATTACTGGGTTTACTATAGCATGATGGAGCCAAAATCATTCATCGAAATGGATAACAATATTGTAAGTTTACTGATTATCAACAAAAAGCTTGTAACTTTCTGTTTAACAATTGTGATAATGAAAAATATTTCTGAAACCTTCCTGCAATATTGTAATGTTATTCTCTTACTTGTGCCCGATAGCGGGACAAATAATCAAAAGAGAGGTTTTTTCATTTGAAAAAATTTGCATTTACAGTTGTTGCAGGATTTGGTTTATTCGTTGGAGGAACAGTTGTTTCAGCAGCAGAACAAACCCATGTTGTCGAACCAGGAGACACCCTATCTGGGATCGCTGCTACTTATCAAACAACGGTCGAAGATCTTTTAGCTTTGAATGATTCGATCGAAAATCCAAATATGATTTTTGATGGCGAAACATTGTTGGTTTCTAACGATGGCCAATCAGTAGAAAACAAAGAAACAAGTACGAAAGAAAGCACAGAAAAAAGTGAATCTACAGCGACTGCTAACGTGAGTCAAACCCGTTCAAGCATTCCTGGTGCTGGTTCTGGTGTCTTGAATCCAGTGGACGGTATCAACTACTTCAATGGTGTGAGAGAATCGTACTACTCACAAAAAGTCTTGCCAGGAGGCGGATTGAACATCCCTGGTCGCCATGTAGCATCAGACGGAACCATCCGTGATGCCGATGGATACATCGTTGTTGCCAGCGACAATCAACCGAAAGGTTCGACTGGTCAATCATCCTTAGGTGCCTACAAAGTCTATGACACAGGTGTTGGTCATAGCGGTATTGATGTTTATACGAATTGGTAAGCAAGTAGAATACGAGTAGAGACGAGCGCATTTTAGAGCTCGTCTTTTTTTGATTGGGGATAAAGAAAAAATCGTCATCTGGTCTAGACTAATTATTGTAATCAAACACAACCTGTGGTATTATTGGACTATACCAAATAGAAACGGAGCGCTGATCATGGAAATTATTCGCGTTAAAGATGCTGCTCAAGGCGGAAAGAAAGCTTTTGAATTGATACAAGAAGGTATGGCAAATGGCGCCAAAGTGCTAGGTTTAGCAACAGGAAGCACGCCAGAGACCCTTTATGCAGAAATGACTGCCAGTGAAGTTGATTTTTCAGAAATGACTTCAGTCAACTTAGATGAATACGTAGGACTAGGCGGCGAAGACGAACAAAGCTATCGCTACTTCATGAATGCTCATTTATTCAATAAAAAACCATTCAAAGAAACCTTCGTACCAAACGGTAAAGCGGAAGACTTAGAAGCAGAATGCCAACGCTACGATAGCGTGATTGCGGATCACCCAGTTGATATCCAAATCTTGGGTATCGGTCAAAACGGACATATCGGCTTCAACGAACCTGGTGCATCCTTTGAAGGAACGACCTCAGTCGTTGATTTGACTGAATCGACCATCAATGCCAACAAACGCTACTTTGATAAAGTCGAAGACGTCCCGACGACGGCAATTTCAATGGGAATCGGTTCAATTATGCAAAGCAAAAAAATCATTTTGATGGCATTTGGCGAAGTCAAAGCGGATGCAATCAAAAAAATGATCGAAGGACCCGTAACCAACGAATTACCAGCTTCAATTTTACAAAAGCATGATGACGTGATCGTGATCATCGATGAGGCTGCTGCCAGCAACCTGTAAAACAAAATCAGCCCTTTTCAGAAATAAGTCAGAAGGAAAACGCGCCATCCTTGCAGCTTCCCCCTGCGCTTGTGCAGTAATGCCAGCGCAGCTGCGAGCGATGGTTCGGATCTATCTTGCTTATTTCTGAGGAGGCTTTTTTTATTTGGCCGCTCTAGCGATGTTTTTTCCTTTTTTCCATCAGAGATGCTATAGTTAAAAGAGAGAATACGAAGAAAAGAGGGATGCAAATGGTTGATATGCATTTATCCATTCCTGAAGTAGCACTGAGGTTGCTGTTGGCGATGGTCATGGGTGGCGCGATTGGGTACGAGCGGCAGTACAAAAGCCGACCAGCTGGTCTTAGAACCCATATCTTGGTTTGCATGGGGGCTTGTGTCATTGCTTTGATCCAAGTGGAGATCGCCACAGGTGCCATGCGAGATGCGCTGGATCATCCAGATTTAGCAGGCGTGATTCGTTCGGACGAAGCACGATTGATTGCGCAAGTCGTCAGCGGGGTCGGTTTTCTAGGCGCCGGAACGATCATTGTGACGAAGCGCTCGGTGACGGGGTTGACGACGGCTGCTTCCTTATGGGCGATCGCCGGTTTAGGAATTGCCATCGGGATGGGCTTTTACACCATCGCATTAAGTAGTTTTATCGGGATCTTCTTTGCATTGACGATCGTTAAGCGGATCGTCCGCGTACCAACAGCAAAGAAATTGGAGATCCAGTACATTCATCGCACCGAGACCAAAGAGTTTTTGACGGAGTACTTCCAAGAGAAAAATATCGTGATCGAAGATGTCAATTTTGATGTCAAATTCATGGAAGACTATCGCATTTATACCAACATTTATACGATTGATCTCCCGCGAGGACTAGGCTTTTCTGAAGTGATCGAAGAATTGTCTGTCTACAAAAATGTCACGAAGATCCGCTTGGTGGATATTGCTTAACGGATATTGAATCAAAAAGCAGCAAGACACCTCACATTAGTGAGATGCCTTGCTGCTTTTTTTATGATGCGTTAGACATTTTTAAGTAAAAGAAACACACAGTCAAAATAACGATCACGATTGAAGTCAGCAAATTGACCCCTTCATTCGTTACAAAGGAAAGACCGCCGACTTGCTTGGTCACAACGTCATGGTGGACTTTTTTTTCGGTGTATTGGTGACAGACAGGGCATTGATAGCGCACCTGAATCGTTGCGCCTAGTAAGCTGTCCAAAAGACTACCGCAAAAGCCTAAGACAGTCAAGGTCAACCAGAGATCAAAGGAGAACGGCTTGCCGTTCAACCATAAAGCTGTTGCGAATAAACCAGTGATGGCGAGACTCCCTGCTAGGGAAGCGGCAGTTCCCAACCAACTGACACCGCCGGAAAGTCCCGGTGGTAATTTTTTTCCCGTTAGTAAGTGACGCGGTGCACTTGGACTCAGCACGCCGATTTCTGAGCCCCAAGTGTCAGCTGTACAGCTAGCGATTCCCGCCACAAATCCCCAAAGGAATAGCGGTTCTTTCGTCCAAAAGGCAAGCAGTAGCGCAAAGATGCTTGGTGCGATGTTCGCAAAGACTTGTTTTGCATCACGGCGAGCACCTTTGGCAAGCACAGCTGACTCTGGCTGACTGCGCATTTTCTTTAAAAGACCAATGATGCCAGAGCTGGCAAAGAAAAAGCCAATCAAAAAGATGCTGTACCACGGACCAAAGCCAATGACTAGTGTGCCGCAAAGAATCGCAGCCAGGGCGCCAGAAACAGTCAGCCACTGAAAGACGAATGCTGCCGCTGCAACGAATGTACTGGCAAACAAGCCCAGCATGAATTGATAGAAGAAAACCATTTGAACACTCCTTTGCGTATAGTGTAGCATAGGTCTCATTTATTTTACCGCAGTTAACAAAAAAATAGTCAGCTTGATAGCTTTTTACTCGTCAAATGAGAGCGTTTCATTTAAGCTAAAGGAGAGAGGTGATCCAATGAAAATCATAATTATAGGTGGGTCTTTTGGTGGTGTCAGCTGCGCCCGCGAAGCACGTCGATTATACCCTGACGCAGAGATTCTACTGATAGAAAAAAAAGCCCATCTTGGGTTTGTTCCAAGCGGCTTGTTATTGCTGATCGAAGGCAGGATCGCATCGCTGGAAGAAGCATTCTTTTGTACGAAGGAGCAGCTGGAGGCAGAAACGATCGACGTTGCCTTAGAAGAAACGCTTCTGGAGATTTTTCCTTCGGATCATCGGATTCGAACGGATCAGCGAGAACTAAGTTATGATCGACTCGTCTTGGCAGCAGGCTCCAGTCAAGATTCCACTGTTTTGCCACAACCAGAAGAAGCACTACTGACCTACAAGGAATATGAGGCAGCCAAGCATTTCTTGCAGCAATTGCCCCAAGCAGAGTCGATTACCATCGTAGGTGCTGGTCAAGCGGGGATGGAAGCGGCGAATACCTTGACTGCGATCGGAAAAAAAGTCAGTGTGATCGAATCAATGTCATATCCTTTGTTCAAGTACTTTGATCGCGATTTTTTGCAGCCCTTTTTAACGGAGATCGAAAAAAGCCCCAACTTGCAGCTGCATTGGTCGGAGCCAACCTTGGCAGTCGTTAAAACGGAAACAGGCTTTCGGATCGAAACCGCCGATCAAGGCTATGAAAGTGACCTTGTATTGACGACAGTTAACGTTCATCCTCGCTTGCCAGAGGCATTTGCGGTCTTTGAATTACACAGTGATCAAACCATCTGGACAGATGCCTACTTGGAAACTTCTGCCACGGATATTTTTGCGGTCGGCGATTTGATTCAAATTCCAAATGCTATTACGAAAGATACGGTCTACATGCCCTTAGTCAACAATGCTGTTCGATCAGGGATCGCGGCAGCTCGCAATCTAGCAAGCAAAACAACTCCTTTTCGTGGTGGATTGCGGACAGTCGGTACACAATTGTTTGAGTGGTATTTAGCCAGTACTGGTTTGACCGAGTCGGATCAGTTTTTCTATGAATCCCCGATCGTCTGTCACACTTTTACGGCTGCCGCTTCCCTTTTTGATTCGACGCAGGTTCATGGAAAAGTGATGATCGATCAAGCCAGCGGCCGAATCGTTGGTGCGCAGCTATTATCAAAAGCCAATATTTTGGAAAAAATCAATTTACTAGCGTTTGCGATCGAGCAGCAGGCAACGATGGAGGAGCTGACCCAAAAAGACTTTTTCTTCCATCCACGGTTCACGAATGTGTTGGATCAAACCTTCATATGGTCGGGAAGTGATGCCGATGAGACTTGATCAGTTATTAGAAAAAAAAGAAGCAAAGCAATTGCAGCTGCTCAAAAAGCTTTTACTGGTGGGCGGAAAAATGGAGACGCACGAGCTGGCGAGCTATCTTGGTATCAGTAAGCCTTCCTTGGAAAAATATGTGGAGGAGTTGCAAGATGAGCTGGCTCACTACCAAGAGCAGTGTCGATTGTATTACCGAAATGGTTCACTGGTTTTTGAAATGAGTCCCACCTTTTCTCTTAACCAAATTGAATGGGCATTTTATCGTTCGGCATTGAAATTTCAAATTCTCGAGCATCTTTTACAACATCAAGAAGTGACGACTGTCCAACTGGCACAAAAATTAGCGGTCAGCGAGTCATCCTTGTTTCGCAAAATCAAAGAGCTAAATGGCTTGCTAGCAGAATTCGAGTTAGAGATCTGGCAAGGAAAGCTGATTGGGGAAGAAACGCAAATTCGTTATTTCTATTTTGAACTCTTTTGGTATGTTCATTCTTTTGACAGTCAGCCATTGCCGATCGATGAGAAATATGTCGGTCTGATCACTCGCGGCCTGAACATGCGTTTTACGAAAGAAGCCCAACAGCGCTTGTCCTTATGGCTGAGGATCATGAAGGCGCGACTGAAAATTACTACTCAATCCTTTCAAGCCTTACGGGAGAAAATGGTACCCTACACGAAAGATCCTTTGTTTCAGCAATTACGGGAGTTAGTATTTCGTGGGTTTGGCCATTATGCATTAGAAGTCAGAGAAGAGGAGGCGATGCTGCACTTTGTCTTTTTACTGTCGTTCTCGGTGTTATCAGAACACGATCTGCAAGTGTATATGCTGCAGCGTTCTCGGTTTACGCCAACTGCCTTGACGGATACCTTGATTTTGGAACATATTTTGCATCTCTACCGCCCATCGTTTGTTCCCCGTGAAATCGAAGCCACTTGTTATGGTCACCTGCTGCAGATCCACAGCCGCGTGTATTTTTTCAAAGGGGATGTGGAGGTTTTTGATCGAGAAAATATTTGGCAGTTAGAAGCGCAGCTATCCAGTCGTAACATCCAGCAAATCAGTCACGAACTATTGGATAAGGCTTTAGCAGAGCTTGATATCAAGCCATCTGATAAAAATAGTTTGTTGATGATGACGATGGTCAAATACTTGAGCGTGATCACGATCATCGATTATCAAATCAATCGGGAGTTTCGCGTCGGGATCGCTTTGAAAATGGATGAACTGTTTAAAGAAGCCCTCTACTACATGTGGCTGCTGTATCTCAAAAATTTGAATGGCGTAGTTGTCGAACGCTATCGTCCAGAACAAGAATATGATTTGATCTTGGCGAATTACGCCATCGAGACCAAAACACCGACTTATCGAATCAGTGAATTAGGGACTGCTTATGATCGTGAGACAATCAAAAAAATGATCCGTGAACGCTTTAAATAGTGGATTTCGTCAATTTCTTAGAGATTTGAAAAAAAATTGACGAACCACATAGCGAAAGTTCAGCTAAAATAAAAGCAAGTCAGAAAGCGCTAACAATAAAAGCGTATAAAAAACTAAAGGGAGCGAATCAAATGGCAGAAAAAAATTATGTAATGGCGATCGACCAAGGAACCACTAGTTCAAGAGCAATTATTTTTGATCGTAACGGGAAAAAAATCGGCAGTTCACAAAAAGAGTTTCCGCAATACTTTCCAAAATCGGGTTGGGTAGAACACAACGCCAACGAAATTTGGAACTCTGTCCAATCAGTCATCGCAGGGGCATTTATTGAATCAGGTATCCGACCAGAAGCAATCGCTGGCATCGGCATCACCAATCAGCGTGAAACGACAGTGGTTTGGGACAAAACGACAGGGCAGCCAATCGCAAATGCGATCGTTTGGCAATCCCGCCAATCTTCACCGATCGCTGACCAATTAAAAGCAGATGGCCATACAGAGATGATCCATGAAAAAACTGGGTTAGTCATTGATGCGTATTTCTCAGCGACCAAGGTGCGCTGGCTTTTAGACAATATCGAAGGAGCACAAGAAAAGGCGGATAATGGTGATCTACTCTTCGGAACGATCGATTCATGGCTTGTGTGGAAACTGACAGATGGACAAGTCCATGTCACCGACTACTCCAATGCTAGCCGGACGATGCTTTACAACATTCATAAATTAGAGTGGGATCAAGAAATTTTGGATCTTTTGAACATTCCAAGCTCGATGCTACCAGAAGTCAAAAGCAACTCAGAAGTCTATGGTCACACCCGCAGCTACCATTTTTACGGCAGTGAAGTACCAATCGCTGGAATGGCTGGAGACCAACAAGCCGCCCTCTTTGGACAAATGGCCTTTGAAAAAGGTATGATCAAAAATACTTACGGCACTGGGGCATTTATCGTCATGAATACGGGTGAAGAACCACAATTGTCTGACAATGACCTACTGACGACTATCGGGTATGGTATCAACGGCAAAGTCTATTATGCTTTAGAAGGAAGTATCTTCGTTGCTGGATCAGCGATCCAATGGCTGCGGGATGGTCTACGCATGATTGAGACTTCGCCACAATCAGAAGAACTAGCTGCCAAAGCAAAAGGCGATAATGAAGTGTATGTGGTGCCTGCCTTTACTGGATTGGGTGCACCTTATTGGGATTCAGATGCAAGAGGAGCCGTCTTTGGCTTGACTCGTGGGACGACGAAGGAAGATTTTGTTCGGGCAACATTGCAAGCTGTTGCGTATCAATCAAAAGATGTCATCGATACGATGAAAAAAGATTCCGGTATTGATATCCCATTGCTGAAAGTCGATGGCGGGGCAGCCAAAAACGATTTATTGATGCAGTTCCAAGCGGACATTTTAGACATTGACGTGCAACGAGCAGCGAATCTGGAAACAACCGCATTAGGTGCAGCTTACTTGGCAGGGCTAGCGGTTGGCTTCTGGAAAGACTTGGATGAATTGAAATCAATGGCAGAAGAAGGGCAAATGTTTACGCCAGAAATGCCAGCAGAAGAAAGAGACAATTTGTACGAAGGTTGGAAACAAGCGGTGGCGGCTACTCAGACCTTCAAATTCAAAGCGAAGAAAGAAGGCGAGTAAGCCATGACCTTTTCTCATAAAGATCGGAAGCAAACCATTCAAGAAGCGGCAAAGACCACCTATGATGTATTGATCATCGGTGGTGGGATCACTGGCGCAGGGGTTGCTGTTCAAACCGCAGCGGCTGGGATGAAGACGGTTCTTTTGGAAATGCAAGACTTTGCCGAAGGGACGTCTTCGCGGTCCACGAAACTCGTTCATGGCGGTATTCGCTATTTGAAAACCTTTGACGTGGAAGTGGTCGCTGACACCGTGCGGGAACGGGCGATCGTCCAACAAATTGCTCCGCATATCCCGAAACCCGATCCGATGCTTTTACCGATTTACGATGAACCGGGGGCAACCTTCTCCTTGTTTTCTGTTAAAGTGGCGATGGATCTTTATGATCGCTTAGCGAATGTGACAGGCAGTAAATACGAAAATTATCTGCTGACGAAAGAAGAGGTCTTAGAACGCGAACCTCAGCTGCAGGCGGAAAACTTAGTCGGTGGCGGTGTCTATCTTGATTTTCGCAACAACGATGCCCGCTTGGTGATCGAAAACATCAAACGAGCACAAGCCGATGGGGCAGCAATGATCAGTAAAGCCAAAGTCGTCGGCATCTTACATGATGAGCAAGGCATCATCAATGGGGTAGAAGTGGAGGATCAACTGACAAACGAGCGCTTTGAGGTTCACGCCAAAGTCGTGATCAACACGACAGGCCCTTGGTCAGACATCGTTCGTCAATTAGACAAGAATGATGAGTTGCCGCCACAAATGCGTCCGACGAAAGGTGTCCATTTAGTGGTCGATCGGGAAAAACTAAAAGTGCCGCAACCAACCTATTTTGATACTGGGAAAAATGATGGTCGGATGGTTTTCGTGGTACCAAGAGAAAACAAGACCTATTTTGGCACAACCGATACGGACTATACAGGCGATTTTGCCCATCCGACGGTCACACAAGAAGATGTCGATTATCTACTGACCATCGTGAATGAACGCTTCCCACATGCACAAATCACCCTTGATGATATCGAAGCGAGCTGGGCTGGTCTACGTCCATTGATTACGAATAATGGCGGTTCTGATTACAATGGCGGTGGTAAAGGCAAACTATCGGATGAAAGCTTTGAGCAGATCGTTGAAAGCGTCAAAGAGTATCTTGCAGATGAGCGGCAGCGACCAGTTGTAGAAAAAGCCGTAAAACAAGCACAAGAACGAGTAGAAGCCAGCAAAGTGGATCCATCGCAAGTTTCTCGTGGCAGCAGTTTGGAACGCTCAAAAGACGGACTATTGACGTTGGCAGGCGGAAAAATCACCGACTATCGTTTGATGGCGGAAGGAGCAGTCAAACGGATCAATGAATTGCTTCAAGAAAGCGGTGCTTCCTTCGAGTTAGTGGATTCAACCACGTACCCAGTTTCTGGTGGGGAGCTTGATGCAGCCAATGTAGAGGAAGAATTAGCGAAGCTGGCTGACCAAGCGCAAGCCGCTGGGTTCAATGAAGCAGATGCGACGTATTTGGCTCATCTTTATGGGTCGAATCTTCCCCAAGTGTTGAACTACAAGACGAAGTTTGAGGGCTTAGATGAAAAAGAAAGCACTGCCTTGAACTATTCCTTGCATGAAGAAATGGTTCTGACGCCTGTCGATTATCTATTGCGTCGGACCAACCATATCCTATTTATGCGAGATACCTTAGATGAAGTCAAAGCCGGTGTCGTTGCAGCTATGACCGACTTCTTTGGCTGGGACGAGGAAGAAAAAGCAGCCCATGTAGCAGAATTGAACCAAGTGATCGCAGAATCAGATTTAACAGCCTTAAAAGGAGGAAAAAAAGATGAATGAAACAACCCAGATCTTTAGTGAATTTCTAGGAACGGCTATTTTGGTTTTGTTAGGGGATGGCGTGTGTGCGGCTGTCAATCTGAAAAAGAGTAAAGCAGAAGCCTCGGGCTGGATCGTGATCGCGATGGGCTGGGCGACAGCGGTAACGATTGCCGTTTACGTTTCAGGGTACATGGGACCTGCTCACTTGAATCCAGCCGTTACATTAGGCATGGCGATGACGGGGAATTTTTCTTGGAGCTTGGCTGTACCGTTTATGCTGGCACAAATTGCTGGTGCGATCATAGGGGCGATCCTAGTTTGGCTCAACTACTTGCCATTATGGGATGAAACAAAAGACCAAGGCGCGATTTTAGGTACCTTTGCAACAGGGCCTGCAGTTCGTAATTTAGTATCGAATACCATCACTGAAGTGATTGGTACCTTTGTCTTAGTCTTTGGCTTATTGGCTTTTGGTGCCAATACCTTTACGGATGGATTAAATCCCATCGTCGTTGGGATCTTGATCTTAGCGATCGGGCTGTCCCTTGGTGGACCAACAGGCTATGCCATCAACCCGGCACGGGACTTAGGACCACGGATCGCTCACCAAATCTTGCCAATCAAAAACAAAGGGACTTCCGATTGGGGCTATGCGTTAGTACCAATCATCGGTCCAATGATCGGGGCAGCGATCGCCGCTGGTTTGTTTATGATGTTGCCATTATAAACGATGTTATTTTAAGGATGATGCCTATTGGTATCATCCTTTTTTAATCTTTAGCGATTGTCATTGAATTTGCTAAAAAAACATGGTTAAATGAAAAAGCTGAAACAGAACGAAGGAAGGAGCTTTTGCGTGAAAAAAATTCTGCGCTTTTTCATGTGGGTGGCGATGGTCCTGATCGGACTCTTAGCTGCCGTTTTTCTGGCTTTTCAACTCTCCCCACGACCGGGGGCTTTTTTGATCGGTCATCTGTTTAACCAAGAAGTGACCATCAAGGATGAGGCAGCTTATCAAAAAAATTTGCCAAATGTGACGGTCAAACAGGACTTGACGTATCAATCGGATTATCAACGCAGTACCTTTGATCTATATTATCCCAAAGAGGCACAAGGCCCTGTTCCAGTCATTTTTTGGGTCCATGGGGGCGGCTATGTCGGGGGAGACAAAGAAGGCGTCAAAGAGTTTGCGACCTATGTCGTTGATGAAACCAAAGCCGCTGTGATTTCGATTAATTATGAATGGGCACCAAGTCTGCATTATCCGGGACAGGTCAAACAGTTAGCCCAAGCGGTTGACTCGATCAAAGCAGATGCCCAAGCATACCCCATGCTTGATTTCGATCAACTCTTCTTCGGCGGGGATTCTGCAGGAGCCCAAATTGCTGGGCAATATGTGGCGCTGCAAACCAATCCAGCGTATGCGAAGGAAATGTCCTTTGATCAAGACATTCCTGCATCGGCCCTGAAAGGGTTTATTTCCTATTGCGGCCCCCTTGATTTGAAGCAGATCGTTGGAACTTCTTCGGATGATCGTTTTATGAAATTCTTTGTTAAAACGGTGGCTTGGTCGTTATTAGGCAAAAAAGAATGGCAAGATAGTCCCCAACTGCAGGAGATCTCACTGGTGGATAAATTGACGGCTGATTTTCCACCAACGTATATTACTGATGGCAACGCCTATTCCTTTGAAGACCAAGGCATTGCCTTTGCCAACCAGCTGCAAGCTCTTGATATTCCCGTGACAAGTCGTTTTTACAAAGGGAATTCGGAAACAGTGACCCACGAATACCAATTTGATTATAGCTTGCCGCAAGCACAGGCCTGTTTGACAGAAACGTTGACCTTTATCAAAGACCAGCTGGCTAACTAAAAAACACCTTGTTTCTCACTCTCTATTGGCGAGAAACAAGGTGTTTATTTGTAAGCAAATCAATCAAGTCCGATGAAGTAGTCATCGTCTTTCATCGCTTCTACGGAACCGAGCAGATACCCGTTCCCAACTTGTGAGAAGAAGTCGTGATTGCTGGTACCAGTTGAAATACCGTTCATGACGATTGGATTGACATCGTTGGCGGTGTCTGGGAAAAGTGGGTCTTGTCCTAGATTCATCAAAGCCTTATTGGCATTGTAACGCAAGAAGGTTTTGACTTCCTCGGTCCAGCCGATCTCATCGTATAATTCTTCGGTATAACGCTCTTCGTTTTCATACAACTCATACAACAAGTCGTACATCCAGTCTTTCAGCTTTTGCTGTTCGTCTTCTGGTAATTCGTTGAAACCTAATTGGAATTTGTAGCCAATATACGTGCCATGAACGGATTCGTCACGAATGATCAATTTGATGATCTCCGCTACGTTCGCTAGTTTGTTATTGCCTAAGTAGTAAAGGGGTGTATAGAAACCTGAGTAGAATAAGAAGGTCTCTAGAAACACACTGGCGATTTTTTTCTCTAGCGGTGTCCCATTTTTGTAGATCTCATTGATTCGTTCGGCTTTCTTTTGCAAATATGGATTGGTGTTGGTCCATTCAAAAATATCAGCGATCTCCGCTTTTGTATTCAAGGTGCTGAAAATCGATGAATAACTTTTTGCATGGACAGATTCCATAAATTGGATGTTGTTCAAGACCGCTTCTTCATGTGGGGTGCGGACATCTTTACGCAGTTGATCCATACCGCTTTCTGATTGAACGGTATCTAATAAGGTCAAACCGCCAAAGACGTAGCCTACCGTCGTTTTTTCTAATGGTGATAGCGTCCGCCAATCATCAAGGTCATTTGATAAAGGGATCCGCGTATCTAACCAGAATTGCTCTGTTAATTTTTCCCAAGTGGATTTATCGATGATATCTTCGATCTCATTCCAGTTGATTGCTTCATAGTAAGTCTTACCCATAGTCGGTTCCTCCAATAATCGTATCAAGACAACAGCCGACCCGCTGTCAAGAAAGAGCAGGGGCAGGCGGTTAGTTCGTTTTCAGGCAAAAGTTGGATTAGATGACACAGCTTTCACATTGGTTGCTGCCGATCTCTTCTGCATCATCTGTAAAGGTCCGTACATAGTAGATCGATTTGATGCCTTTGTGGAAAGCGTAGTGACGCAAGATGTTCAAATCACGGGTGGTTTGTTTTGTCGTTTCTTTCCATTCGTAAAGACCTTCTGGAATATCTGAACGCATAAACAAGGTCATACTCATCCCTTGATCGACGTGTTTTTGAGCAGTTGCGTAAACATCGATCACTTTGCGCATATCCATATCGTAGGCTGATTTGTAGTAGCCGATCGTCTCATTACTCAAGTAAGGTGCTGGATAGTAAATCTTGCCGATTTTCTTTTCTTGGCGTTCTTCGATCATCCGAGTGATTGGGTGGATGCTGGCACTCGTATCATTGATATAAGAGATCGAACCATTTGGTGCAACGGCTAGGCGGTTTTGGTGATACAAGCCGGTTTCTTTGACGGTTTGTGCCAAGGCTGCCCAATCTTCACCAGTTGGTAAAAAGACGCCTTCAAACAATGCTTTGACTTTTTCCGATTTTGGTTGGTAGTCACCTTGGATATAATCGGTGAAGTAGCTGCCATCTGCATAAGCTGATTTTTCAAAGTTATGGAAAACTTCGCCTTTTTCTTTGGCGATGGCATTGCTTTCAACCAATGTCCAATAGTTCAACAACATGAAATAAAGATCAGTAAATTCAAGAGATTCTGGTGAACCATATTCCATTTGATTTTTTGCAAAATAGGTATGCAAGCCCATTGCGCCTAAACCGATCGTGTGGTTCAAGGCATTCCCGTTTTGGATCGATGGTACCACGTCAATGTCAGACGCATCAGTAACGAAGGTCAAGGCACGAGTCATTGCTCGAACAGATTTCCCAAAGTCAGGGCTGTCCATCAAGTTCACGATATTGGTGGAACCTAAGTTACAGCTGATATCTGTTCCTAAAACTTCGTATTCTTGTTTGCCGTTGATCTCAGATGGTGCTTGGACTTGAAGGATCTCGGAACAAAGATTACTCATGATGATCTTGCCATCGATTGGGTTGCTGCGGTTTGCGGTATCGATATTGATGATATAAGGATAACCAGACTCTTGCTGCAATTTAGAAATTTCGTTTTCTAAATCACGGGCTCTGATTTTGGTTTTGCGAATCCGTGGATTCATGACTAAGTTGTCGTATTCCTTGGTGATATCGACATAAGAGAAGGGTACGCCATATTCTTTTTCGACACTGTACGGACTAAAGAGATACATCTCTTCATTTTTACGCGTCAATTCGTAAAATTTGTCAGGTACGATCACACCTAATGATAAGGTTTTGACACGAATTTTTTCATCTGCATTTTCTTTTTTCGCTGATAAAAAGCTGATGATGTCTGGGTGGAAGACGTTCAAGTAGACCACGCCAGCCCCTTGCCGTTGACCCAATTGGTTTGAGTAGCTGAAGCTATCTTCAAACAATTTCATTACAGGCATCACACCACTTGCTGCACCTTCGTAGCCTTTGATAGGCGCGCCGGCTTCCCGCAAGTTTGATAATGTGATCCCGACACCGCCGCCGATTCGTGAAAGTTGCAGCGCGGAGTTGATCCCACGACCGATCGCGTTCATGTCATCAGTGATTTGGATCAAGAAACAAGAAACCAATTCACCGCGACGTTTGCGTCCTGCATTCAAGAAAGAAGGAGTTGCTGGTTGGTAACGTTGGTAGATCATTTCATCTGCCAAGCTCATGGCTAACTCTTCATTGCCATCCGCAAAGTAAAGGGCGTTGAAAGCGACCCGATCTTCGTAACGTTCTAGATACGCGGTACCATCATTGGTTTTTAGTGCGTATTGTGAATAAAACTTGTAAGCAGCCATAAATGATTTGAAAGTAAAGTGTTGCTCGTCTAAGAATTGATACAAGTCCTCAATAAAAGCAGGACGGTACTTTTTGATAAATTCTTCTTCTAAATAATCATTTTCAATCAAATAATTGATTTTGTCCATTGCAGTCGCAAAGGTTAAGGTGTTTGGTTCAACGTTTTCTTTAAAGAATGCCGCTAGGGCTTCTTTGTCTTTATTTAATGGAATTTGACCATCTACTGGACGGTTGATCTCATTATTCAATTTGAAATAACTGACATCTTTGATTTCTTTCAAGCTCATAAATGGCTAACCTCTTTTCTTGTTTTGTTCGTATAAAAAAGGACTTGCGGTCTGGACGACTGACAAATCCCTCAAAAGCATCACATTGAGAAAAATCTTAGCTCGCTAATTGACGTAGTTGATCTGGACGGAAACCGATGATCGTTTGCGCATCAGAGGTAATGACTGGCACACTTTGGAATCCTTGTTCTTTCAAAAATTCTAATGCTTCAGGCTCATTATCGATATTGATTTCTTCAAAGGCAATCTGATTTTCACTTAAAAAGCGTTTCGCCATTTTACATTGCATGCAGTTGTTTTTAGAAAATAGTTTGATATTCATAATTGTTTCCTCCGAGTTGTAATAGTTATAAACCTAGTATAAATAAGTCTCGGAGAAAGTCAACGAAAAAACACTATATCTTGTGCTTGTGAATTCGACATACACAATTTATAGTGTTTCTGTGTTTTTTATGCAAATGAAAAAAGCGGAAAATACGTAGAATTACAAGGTTTTTGCGTAATTATTAGAGGGGATATGCAATCAAAATGAGTAAAAAAAATCTCCATTGTGAAGGAAGATTCAAAGTTAAGTCGAAAACAGATTGACTTCCTGTGGAAATAGCTCTATTATAATGATAATCATTCTCAATTAAAGTAGGTTAATTAAAACAACACTTCACAAAAGGAGTAAGAACCAATGAAAATGGCGCAAACTCGGGCTTCTGGGACATACAAAATCGACTCGTTCGCAACAACCAAAGAAATCACGGTTCATTTAAACGATCTTGGCATTCGCACGGGCGTTGAAATCGTTGTGGTACAAAAAGATCGCAAAGGCGGCATCATTTTGCACCAGGGAACGCGGATTGCTTTAGATGCAAGGGTCATGGAACAAATCGATGTCACAGAGATCCAGCAGCAAACCGTCATTACCTCTTTGGATCAGCTACAAGTCGGTGAAAGCGGGAAGGTCAATCAGATTGGTGCAAAAGGTGCTTTGCGCCGTCGTTTGATGGATATGGGGCTTACGAAAAACGTTCATTTGGAAGTAGTGAAACTGGCTCCATTGGGTGATCCAATGGAGATTCGGCTCCGCGGCTATGAATTGTCTTTGAGAAAGCAAGAAGCAGCGTTGGTTTTTGTCGAAAAAGGAGTCGAAACGGTATGACCTATCACTTTGCATTAGCAGGAAATCCCAATAGCGGGAAAACAAGTACTTTCAATCAATTGACTGGTGCCAAACAAACAGTGGGCAATTGGCCGGGTGTCACCGTAGAACGTAAAGCGGGGCGACTGCGAAAAGACCGGCACGTGTTGATCCAAGATCTGCCCGGGATCTATTCCTTGTCGCCTTATACGCCGGAAGAACTGATTTCCCGCAATTATTTGATGGAGGCATCGCTGGATGCGGTAATCAATATTATTGACGGAACTAATCTTGAGCGAAATCTGTATTTAACCTTGCAATTATTAGAAATGAATGTTCCCACCGTGGCAGTCATCAACATGATCGATCTATTAAAGAAAAAAGGCTTGCAGATCAACTTCGAAAAATTGGCTTACGGATTAGGGATTCCGGTAGTGGGGATCAGTGCTTTGAAACAACGTGGTTTAGCCAAAATGATCGAGACAGCGAAGCACGCAGTCAACACACAACAGCTCCCTCCCCGCTACGATGATCGTTTAGAAGCTGGCTTGACCGAGATCATGGCGATTTTGCCAGAGACGATCCCTCAGCAGCAAAAACGTTGGTTTGCCATAAAACTCTTTGAAAAAGATGAAGCGATTCAAGCAATGTGTAAACTGACTGATTCCCAGCAAGCAGTCATTCAGGAGACGATTTCGATTTTAGAGATGATCTTTAAAGACAGCAGTGACGCCATTCTCGTTAATGAGCGCTATGGCTTCATTGAAGAATTGTTGGCGCTGGCAGTCATCAAGGAAACAGATCAGCACTTAGCCTTCAGCGACAAAATCGACCGCGTGTTGACCCATCGCGTATTGGCGCTACCAATTTTTGCCTTCATTATGTGGGGAATCTACTATTTATCGATTCAGACGATTGGCACGATCGGCACCGATTGGGTCAATGATGTATTATTTGGCAGCTGGATACCCGAAACAGCAGCGCACTGGCTAGAACAGCTGCGGGTCGCCCAGTGGCTGCAAGAATTGATTTTGGATGGCATCGTGGCAGGGGTCGGTGCGGTCTTAGGCTTTTTGCCGCAGATTTTCGTGTTGTTTTTTTGCTTGGCTATCTTGGAGGATTGTGGATACATGGCACGGGTGGCATTTGTCATGGACCGGTTGTTTCGCAAATTTGGTCTATCCGGCAAGTCGTTTATCCCTATGTTGATTGCCACAGGATGCGGCGTGCCGGGGGTGATGGCAAGCCGAACGATTGAAAACGAAAAGGATCGTCGGTTGACGGTGATGGTCACGACCTTCATGCCTTGTTCTGCCAAATTGCCGATCATCGCATTGATCTCCGGAGCCTTTTTCCCTCATTATAGTTGGGTCGCACCATCGGCCTATTTTGTCGGCATGGGTGCTGTGATTTTTTCAGGGATCGTCTTGAAAAAAACGCCGCTTTTTGCAGGTGATCTGGCACCATTCATTATGGAACTGCCAGCGTATCATTTGCCGCAGCTCACAACGATTTTGAAAAGTGCCTGTGATCGAGCCGTTGCTTTTGTAAAAAAAGCCGGTACGATAATTTTTGTAGCTTGTATCTTTGTCTGGTTTACCTCCAGCTACAGCTTTACCTTGCAGCGGGTCAGTGAAGACCAAAGCATTTTGGCCTTTTTCGGTCGACTTTTGGCGCCGCTTTTTGCTCCCCTAGGCTGGGGAACTTGGCGAGGCGCCGTGGCGACGATCACTGGCTTGGTGGCCAAAGAAAATGTGATCGGCACATTCGGGATTCTCTACGGACAAACCGGTGAGTTGTCAGAAAGTGGGACGGAGATTTGGCAAGTGTTGCGCGGCGATTACACTGCTGTGGCGGCATACTCTTTCCTGGTCTTTAATCTACTATGTGCCCCCTGTTTTGCTGCTATCGGTGCGATCCACCGTGAAATGGGGGACAGCAAGTGGACATGGTTAGCCATTGGCTATCAATGTGGCTTGGCATACTGCGCCAGTTTGTTGGTCTACCAATTCGGACACGTCATCTTTGAAGGCGGACACCTCACGCTAGGTGTTTTCGCGGCAATAGTCGTTACTGGTCTATTGGTATTTGCTCTGGTGAAGAAACCATTCCGAGGGAGTGCACCCTTGATCCAAGTCGTAGGAGGCGAAAAATGATTGCTACAGTAATTCTAAGCGGACTGATCCTTGGCTATGGCGGCCGTGTGGTTTACCGCATGGTGAAAAAGGATCATTGTTCTGATTGCCACAGCAGTTGTCCCGTGAAGCATGAGGAAGCAAAGTAGAAAATAGCAGTTGCAAGTAAAAATTCGTGTGAAAATACCTACGGCTAGAAATACAATTAAAACGGTAGATCTATAGCCATGAATAGAGTGTTTGCCTTAAGAAGTTCTTAGTTTATTTAAGAGCTTCTTTTTTTGTGGATGCAAGCAAAAGATCTGTCCATTTTTGGTTCACTTTTTCCTTGATGGAATAAGTTTTGTGAACTGCTCAAGAAGGTTATCGAGAAAAAATGGAGGCTAATAAAAAAAATAGCCAGTATACCTGGTCTTTTTGAGAAGAGCAGTTCACTTAATCTGGAAGCGTGTACAAACATGTGGTCTAAAATCGTCTATTCAGGCCGAAACTTTTCACTTATAGTGTGTGTATAGGAATTATCTCGAGAAATTCTTTACTAAAACCTAAAGAAATTTTTTTAGAAAGGAAATCGTCGTTTGCAAACTACATTATTAACAAAAGAAAACATTTTACTTCAGCAAGAGAGTACCAGTTGGCAAGAAGCAATCAAAAAAGCTGCCCAGCCGTTATTGAGGAATGGCAACGTTACAAAACAGTATGTCGAAGCGATGATTCAATCCGTCTTAGATGCCGGGCCGTATATCGTGCTTATGCCTGGGTTTGCTTTGGCCCATGCCCGATCAGAAGATGGGGTTTGTCGCTTAGGACTAAGTGCGATGACATTAAATCCCCCCATCTCATTTGGTTCGCCCAATGATCCAGTGAAAGTCATTTTTTGTTTGGCAGCGATAGACCCGACCAGTCATTTGGAACTGATGGGTGAGTTAGCAGAGGTTTTAGCAAGGGACAATATCATTGATCGTTTAGCAAATGTGGAGACACCAGAAGCATTTATACAACTATTAGAAGAGACGAGGAGTTAAGATGGGATTCTTTCAAAAAAAGAAAAATGATGCATCGATCCAAGCAGATGCACAGCCTAAGGCGAGTATTGGCAAGAAATATTTGATAGCGGTTGCATGTCGTGCGGGGATGGGAAGTTCAACGCTGCTTCACATAAAAGTAAAATCAGTGATTGAAGAAAACGGCTATCCCATTGAAACGATTCATGGAAATCTAGATGTTCTCATTGGTTTTACCGGCGATGCCTTTATGAGTATGGCAGATATCGCAGCGGAACCTGATTTTCAAAACAAACCTTATGAAGTCATAGGCATTCAAAATATTATGAGTAAAGAAGAGATCCAAGGAAAACTAGAAACATTTCTTGAAACGATGCAAACAAAATAAATTGATGGAGCGAGGAATAAATTGAATGGCAATTTTAGTAATGAACCAATTCAGAAATACTGCTGTGTTGCTAATGATTTTGGCTTTGATCGGGTTACTTGCACAAAGAAAGCCTGCGAAGGAGACCCTGAGCGGTGTCCTCAAAGTGGGCATTGGGTTTATGATTTTTAATATTGGTGGTGGTCATGTAGGAACGATTGCTGCAAATTTCGCCACGTTGTTTCAGACCGCATTTGGTGTTCAAGGGACGGTTCTAGCAGTAGAGCCTGCTACAGCGTTAGCTATGGATGTATATGGTTTTGAAATATCAATGATTATGGGGCTAGGGTTCATATTCGGATTAGTTATTGCGAAATTGACGCCTTTAAAATCAATTTTCTTAACCGGTCAGCATTATCTTTTCTTTGCTGCTGTCATTGGGTTGATTTTTATTTCGAATGGTATGCCCACTTGGGTAACAGTTATCTTTGGTTCTTTGGTGCTAGGTTTTGCAGGAGCAGGGTTGCCCAAATTGGCTCAGAAATATACAGATGAGCTGACAGGTAATGCAGGGGTTGCACTAGGTCACTTTAACTTGATTTTTTACTGGTTCTCAGGTGTCATCGGAAGTGTCATTGGCGGGAAAAATTGGCAAGCAAAGAAAGAGAAAGCAGCCAATCGCGAGCTTCCTGATTTCTTCTCCGTATTCCGAGATTTTGTCTTCTCTGTTGCATTTTTCATGATTATTCTTTTCTACATTGCAACGATCGCAGCAGTTTTAAGTGGTCATATGGATGTCGTTCAAGAAATGGCTGGCAACGACTTATGGTTCTTGTATCCGTTGATTCAAGGGTTGCAATTTGCGGCGGGGATGTCTGTACTGATTTATGGTGTGCGTCAATTTATTGCTGAACTAACAGCTGCTTTCGTAGCAATCTCAGAAAAATATATCCCAGGATCAATGCCGGCAGTAGATGTTCCTGTGTTTTTCCAATATGCGCCAACCATGGTTCCTGTCGGTTTTATTACCTCGTTTATAGGTGGGTTAACAGCGACGTTCGCCATGGCTGCTATGGGTTCTCCCGTTGTGCTTTTGCCAGCAGCTGGGATCGCTTTTTTCTCGGGTGGAACCATGGGTGTCTTTGGTTCAATAAGAGGCGGGTTGAAAGGGGCGATCATCGCATCCTTCTTAGGCGGTATTTTGCTGACTGCATTGCCTTTGGTGCTTTTCCCAGCTTTTTCTGAATTAGGCATCACAGACGCTGGATTTCCTCAAATCGACTACAATATTATCGGAATTTTACTAGACAAAATCTTAAAACTATTTAGTTAAACAGTATGATTAGCAAGGAGAAGGATGAATACCATTTCTCCTTGCTATAAGAAAGGAAAATCTGTATTGAATGAAAAAAACGTTTTGTTTGCATATAGTACGAATTTAAAAGCCCAAAGCGATGCTCAATTTTATCGGCTTGAAGACGAAGAAGTCTATCAACAGATGGTGAAGGCCAAAGAACTTATTCTCCATGCAGAAAAAAAACATAAGCGCGTTCATGTAACCGGCGTGGGAAAATGTTCCTATGTAGCAGGCTATGCAGCTTCACTTTTCTCATCTGTCGGTACACCCGCCTATTTTTTAGACACAACCGAAACCGTGCACGGATCGGCAGGACAAGTCGTGGCTGGCGATGTAGTGATTGCGATAAGTAATAGTGGGAATACCAAAGAATTAGAATATGCGCTTGCTACCTTAAAAGCTAATGGCGCTGTAATTTTAGCGGTAACAGGAAATGAAGATTCTTCCCTAGCTTCCTGTGCTGAAGTCACATTGTCTTCTTATGTTTTCCAAGAAGGGGACTCATTGAATAAACCACCACGTTCCTCTGTGATTGCCCAAATGATCCAGCTGCAGATTCTGTCGGTGTTGCTGCAAGAAGCAAAAGAAATCAATTTAGAAGATTACCTTAAATGGCATCCAGGGGGAAGCTTAGGAGCAACGACAAAAAAGGAGCTTACACAATGAAAATCAGAGGAATTATACCAGCAATGGTCACACCATTAAATGAGAACGGCATCAATGAAGAGGGCACCAGAAAGCTTGTAAGGCATTTGATTGCTGGTGGTGTCCACGGGTTGTTTATTTTAGGAACCAATGGCGAATTTCATACCTTAAGCAAAGAAGAGAAAATCCAGTTTGCCAAAATCGTTGTCGATGAAGTATCGGGCAGAGTACCAGTATTTGCAGGTGCCGGAGACATCGCAACGAATAAAGTGATTGAATTAGTAAATGAGTTTACAAAAATCGGCGTTGATGCTGCTTCCATCATAACGCCATATCTTTTGAAGTATACCGATGAGGAGCTGATTCATCATTACCGTGTGATTGCTGAGCAAACGACATTACCAATCATTTTGTACAATATTCCGCCAAATACTAGAAATTTCATCAATCGTCATGCTTTCTCGGAATTACTCAAAATTGACTCGATTATTGGGATAAAAGATTCAAGCGGTGATCTAGAAAACTTCAAGGGCTATCTTGAATTAAATCATCGAGAGGATTTCTCTTTGCTGATGGGAAGCGACTCTAAGATTTTAGAAGCGCTACAGTTAGGAGCAGATGGCTCTGTGGCTTCAACCGCAAATGTTGTGACGAAAACAGATGTGGCGATCTATGAACAATTTGTAGCTGGAAACATAGAACAAGCGCGGCAAGCACAAGCAAGTATTGATGATTTTAGAGAGGCCTGCAAACTCTCGACAATCCCGGCCGGTTTAAAGTATTGTCTGAGGACAATTGGGCAAGACGTGGGCTTACCGAAATTGCCTGTGCTAGATCTTACTAAAGAAGAAAAGCAGCAGGTAGATCAAGTGCTTCAAAAATATGTACAAGCGGAAGGATTTACATTGAAAGTAGAACAGTAGGCTGCAGAAATGGGGGAACATTGATGGTAAAAATTGACTATAGGACGAGAAAGATGATGATGGCTCTGATTGAAAAACCGACCATCAGTTACGATTATCTTCAGCGGAATTATTCTATGAACCGCACTCAAATAGAGTATACCATTGATAAAATCAACCAGTTTCTATCTGCCCAAAAACTACCACTTAGCGTGAATAAGGAAAGTGTGATTCGACTTCCTGAAAAAAGCAAGGAATATTTGTTGGAGTCATTTTTACGTGAGCGTATGTTTAAATATTATGAGATGAGTTCAAAAGAACGAGGAAAATATATCTTTTTGACGCTCTTTTACTACGAGAAAGACTATCTGTCGGTCAACCATTTTTTAGATGCGTTAAAAATCGGCAAAACAACCTTTATGAGTGATCTGCGTAAATTACAAGCGGAATTGCAGGGGTATGATATTTCAATCAGTTACTCGAGAAAAGAGGGGTATCACTTAACAGGTGATGAACTGATGATTCGTTACGCTTTATTTCGAATGATTTTGGAAGATGTGACTAGCAAGGACGATGATTTTATTTACCGTTACTTTATTCATAATGAACGAATACAATTGGCGGATGATCAGGACACCTATCTTTCTCTTCTTTTAGAAAAACATGCGATAGAGTTAGTTGAAAATAGGTTGATTGAATTGAACTATATCCTTATTTTTTTATACCCAAGAATGGGCTTGAATGAATTTGATCTAAAGACCTTTTCTAATGATCATGAGTTAGTAAAAATGAAGGAGTACCGTTTTGCTGAAGAAGTTTTAGAAAACGCAGGGGTGATGAATAGTATAGAAAAGAACTATCTCTGTGGGTGGGTACTGGGAATGGCATTAGGGAATGAAAAGGAATGGCTTCAAGGAAATTTGGTCATCATTGACTTGGTAGAAAGAATTGTCGAGCGATTTGAATTGCTTTCAGGTATTCGTTTCAAGGATAAACACTCTGTCATCAAGCAATTATATAGTCATTTTCGACCGACCTATTTCCGAATGCTGTTTCGATTACCGATCATCAATCCTATGCAGGAGAAAATTTTTGAAAAATATAATGACCTTTATCAGATCGTAAAAGAAACCTTGAGACCAATCAGTGATAGTTTTGATTCAAAGCTTCCAGATGAAGAAGTAGCCTTTTTAACCATGCACTTTGCGCTTTTGATCAGGAATTCTGAAGAATATATGGTGCAACAAAAAGTGGGGGTCGTTGTTTGCCCAAATGGTATTGGAAGCTCAGCAATCATTTACAATGAATTAAAGGAAATCTTTCCCTCTTTTATCTTATTGGGACCGATTGAAACAAGCGAACTACATTCATTTGATCAGTCGTACGATATCATTTTTACGACAAAACCCAACTTTCAACTTTATCCGTTAAAAAAACCGATTTTTGTAGTAAACCCGATCATGTCTTACGAGGAACGAACCCAGTTATTTTTAGATGTCAAATTTGAAACCAGTACAAGTATAAAACCCAATACTGTTACGATCGACGGCTTGATGCAAATTATTCAACAATATTCAACAGTTACTAGCGAGTCAGCTCTGCGGCATCATTTAGAGAAATTTGTACAAGAGACCTGCTCGCCAACGGCATCTATCATGTCTCAAAAAGAGAAAAAGTCAAAAGAACCTGCAATGTTGTTGGATATGATGCGTCCAGAATTGATACAATTAAACAAAAAAGCCAGAACGTGGGAAGAGGCCTTTTATCTTGCAGCCAATCCATTGATTGAAAGAAAGATCATCACTAGAAATTACATCGATTCGATCATTCAACAAACCAGATCAGAAGGTGCTTATATGGTGATATTCGATCAAGTTGCCTTACCGCATACGGTTCCTGAAGCAGGAGCAAAAAAACTTGGCATGGGATTGACAACGTTAGAATCTGAAGTATATGTCTTGGGAACGATTCCTGTAAAGTACATCTTTACCCTTTCTGCGTTAGACAGCAAGCAGCATCTAAATGCGATGACTCAGTTTATTACCCTTATTGAATCCAAAGATTTTTTTCAAGAATTAGAAAAACATGAATGTCCGGAAACAGTTTATCAATGGTTTGTAGAGCTTTTACGTACAGGGGATACGGAGTCCATATATGATCGGAAGTCTATCATTCATGATGAATGAGAAGAATCCTTAGCTAAAAATCGTAGTCTAAGATACTAAATGATACAAGACCTTAGACAACACAGACCTGCAGGAATGATTTTAGAGGAATCCACTGCTAAGAGATGTGTGAAACAGTTCGATTACGATCGGGCTGTTTTTTTATGCTTTGTAAAATGACCTATTAAAGGGCTGATAAGTATAGTATAATTATTTAATAAAAAGATATTATTTAGTGGGACTCGCAGAGAAGGAAGCAGGGAATCTAGGTAGAACGTAAACGAAGATAGGTTTTTGATAAAGCAGAGTGAAAGGGTGAGGGTATGAGACAACAACGAAGACGGGAGCGTCAGAAAAGGCAGCGGATCATTGCGGGGTTAAGTGTAGCGCTGCTGGCAATCACACTTGGAGTGATTTATCTAGTGATTCAAGCGATAGGTATCCCCGAACAGCGTCTTACAGCAGAGTCGACAAAACCGACAAAAACAATGCAAGAAACAAGTAGTTCTACCGAAACAAAGCCAGCAATAAAAACTATCACAGTGACAGCTAGTGGTGATATGCTTTATCATACACCTGTTTATTTAAGCGCTTACGACGGAAAGCGTTATGATTTTGACAACGATTTTGAGCAGGTCAACCCGTTGATTGCATCGGCGGACCTTGCTTTAGGTGATTTTGAAGGAACCATCAATCCTAATAAACCGCTCGGCGGTTTTCCCTTATTCAACGCCCCTATCGATGCTGTTGCCAGCATCAAAGACGCGGGCTTTGATGTGATCGATCTTGCCCATAACCATATTTTAGATACGGGGATCGAAGGAATCAAAACGACGGCGGCTGCTTTTCACGACCAAGGCTTGGCAACGATTGGTGTCACGGTCGACAACAGTGGAATCCTGGTCAAAGAAGTCAACGGGATCAAAGTTGCTCTCTTGGCTTATGCCTACGGCTTCAATGGCCTTGAAGAAAGCTTAACTCAAGCAGAGTATGATACCTACTTGAAAGACTTGTCGTTAGATAAAGTGGAGGCAGAGATCAAAGAAGCGGAAAGCTTGGCGGATATCACCATCGTGATGCCTCAGTCTGGTGTCGAGTATTCTTTAGAGCCAACGGAAGAACAACAAACTGTTTATCGGAAGATGATCGATTTTGGTGCTGATATTATCTTCGGCGGCCATCCGCATGTAGCAGAACCAACCGAAATCATCGAAAAGGACGGCGAAAAGAAATTTATCATTTACTCAATGGGGAACTTACTGTCGAATCAACGTTATGAAACCGTCAATAACAACTATTGGACCGAACGAGGCGTCATTCCAGAAGTTGAAATCTCCAAAGAAGGGCAGCGGACCTATTTAAGCCAGATTGCCTTGCATCCAACTTGGGTCTCCAAAGAACCGATCCCTGATCGTACCTATTATGATCCAGAATACGGCGTCTTGCAGGCCTTTGATTTTCAAGTCTGCCTTGCTGAAGATTATCTGCCAGATGGGCGATATGCCAAAAATGTCCCTGAAGAAAAGCGCCAGCGAATCGAAACCGCCTACCATGAAATGCTGGAGCTGTTGGATTTGAAGTGGGAGCAGTGATGAGAAACTCAAAATGGCAAATACGGAAATCTGACAACGGTTGCTTTTTATAGGTTATCGAAAAAACGAATTATGAAATGAACGTTGGGCCTTCCCACAAAACATGACACCATATCAGTATTTATGAACAAAAAATGACACCTCAAGCGGACAAAAATAAGTAATAATGTCAACATAAAGCATTCAGAAATGAGTCCGAATGGATTCAGTAAATGATTTCTGAATAAATGGGGAATGAAAGCAGGATGTGTCATGAGAATTATTATACTGACAAAAAACATATCATATGAGATTGATTTGCAGCGGGAGCTACAGATGTTGAGTCATGAAGTATTCGTAGGGAGAACTACGGAAGAGGAAGAATGGTTGATAGAAAGCGCCAAGTTATTTGACTGTTTATTTGTCAGTGAAACAATTGCTGATCCAGAATTTTTATTGATCAATCAGACATTGGCTCCTTATTATCAACAGCGGATCGTCCGCATTTTGGCAGGGGATCGTGAACAAGAAGGTATGATTGAAAAAGCTGAGAATGCCACGTACCTGAATCGCTCTTTTGTCGAGCTGAGAGAATTTTTAGCAGCATTACCACCAAATAGTCGTAAATTAGAAAAAGCATCCGTCACAAAAGAATCCTTTCCTAAGTTTCTTAGTCTACAAGAACAGATTTTTTTTAACAATTTAGGAGAAGAACAATTCATCAACCGGGAAGATTTGTGTTGGAAAATTTGGGGGAATGGTGGAACGAACTCAAGAAAATCCCAGTTGTCGATATTAGCGAAACGCATCAATGAAAAACTAGATGAATACGACTATACTGAAAAGCGGGTGCGAACCGCTTGGGGCAAAGGCTATATTTTACAATAAAAAGAACCAATGTGTGATAAGAAGTGTATTGAAGCTTTTTCTATCAAGAGTAAACCTCTTTAAATCAGTCTATTTTGTAGAAGCGACTCTGTTTTCAAATTGAGTCGTTTTTTTATATAAAAACATTAGTATTAAATGAGTGATGGTATTGAAAATTATGATAATGCTTTTTTTTAGTGTTAAAATAGAGATAATCAGTAATGAAAAGGAATACTGCAGGATTTAAAAAGTGCTTGGTAGAAAAGTGTTGTAGTATCTTTCAGAGGAGGAAATGGCGTGAAGAAGATTGAGTGTGTGATATTTGATTTGGACGGAACTTTATTGGATTCAAAAGAGTGCAGTGTTAAGGCAACAAAAGCGGCTTTTACAGAGATGGGACTCAAAGTACCCAGTGAAGTAGTCATTGAACATTATATGGGGATACCGATCGAAGAATCATTTTTTAAAATGTCAGAACAGCCATTAGATCAATAAATCGCAGCGGAATTGATTCAGATTTTTCGTGCCTATTACCAAACATATGAAGAAAGTACCTTGAAAGTATTTCCTGAAATTCCCCATATCTTAGAGATTTTAAATAAACGAAAGGTTCCTTGTTTCGTCGTTTCAAGTAAGAAGACAGCAGTCGTCAAACGAAACTTGGCTGCTCAGGATCTTGTGGATTTCTTTGAGGAAATCATCGGCTCAGATGCGGTGTCCCACTACAAGCCTCATCCAGAAGGAATCAATCAATTAGTAACGCAGTATCAGTTTGATCCGACCAAGACGATCATGGTAGGAGATGCTATTTTTGATATTCAGATGGGCAAAGCAGCTGGTGTCAAAACCATCGCCGTAACGTGGGGCAGCCACAATGCAAAAAAACTTTCTGCCGAAAAACCAGATGCTGTGGCAGAGACACCGCAGGAGATTTTAGATTATATTTATGCTTGATCCATTTTTACTGACACTGTCCCAAAGTCCATACTATTTTTGACCTGTAGAGTGATAAAATAGTATGGACTGAACGTCTTCTTCCAACAAAATATTTAAGGTTTCGACCAATGATCGATAGATTCGATTATTGGTTTTTTTGGTATGGATAGGGGGTGTCTTTGTTCCTTGAAGCAACAACTTTAGCTATCTGTTGATTTTTATCGATATTGTAGTCATTTTCTTTTTACTAGAACCGATCTAGTTTCGTTCGAGCACTACTTTTTAGTAGAAGGAGACGAGTTGTCCGCCACTTTTTCACTCTTATTTCTCTTATTTAATAAAAAGTAATTATAAGAGGACACGAAAGGGAAACTATAATAGGAGTAACTGATTTTCTTAACGTGTCTGCACTGGTAAGAGCTAAGGACCCAATCACTTTTAGTCGTTTTTGGACAGCTAAGCTTCAATTTGTCTGAGCGAATAAAAACACCTAGCGGAAGAAAATCAAAGCGAGCAGAAGTGATAGCGCTACTTTCACCGAAAAAAACATAGATGTAAAGGAGTAAGGATATGATATCAGAAAATATCAAGGAACCGAAAGACTATTTGTGTTATTCAAAAGAAGTGTTGCTAAGTGTAGGGGTAGTGACTGATTATCCAAAAATCTTCCATTATTATCAAGAACTCTGTGATGAATTTGAGCACATTTACTATGATCAATCAAAGAGTTTATTTGTTCAGCTCAAAGCACTTCTAGCAATAGATGCGCAGATTCAAATTTTACTGGAACTTTTTGAAAATAGTAGAACAAACTTATGCCAAGAGTTTTGTATGGATGAGCATGAAATAATTTGTATGATCAAAAATGATAAAAAATCTTATTATCGCGAGCTTACAGGCCAAAAAAACAATCAACTACCAAAATGGAGCTTAATTTATTTAAGTGAGGAGTAAGCACAATTTAGGAAAATTCAACCATCTCAAGAAAAAACACATGGAGTAATAGCGTGATGAACACGGAGTAAAGGAATAGAAAGAGCGACCACAATAACAGAATCCCATCTTATGATCAATTAAAATAGTCTAGCGCACTTTCCTTGTGATTTGTTATACTAAATCTAAGTAGCTGATCTTGACATCTTGTATTCGGCAAGTACGTTCATGTGAGCGCTTTATTGATTGAGTGAGAAAAGAGGGAAAGAAATGACGAAAAAAATTGTCTTTTTAGATGTAGATGGAACATTATGTGATGACGCGGGGAACGTACCAGAAAGTGCACGCCAAGCGATCACAGCGGCACATAAGAAGGGACATGAGTTTTTCTTATGTACCGGTCGTTCAAAAGCCGAAATCACAGAAGATGTACTGACCCTGCCCTTAAGCGGAATGATTGGTGCCGGCGGCGGTTATTGTGAGGTGCACGATGAGGTGATTTTGCACAAAGTTTTTGAAAAGGAAGCCTTATTAACGTTGATCGATTTCTTAAAAGCAAACAAAATCGAGTATTACTTAGAATCGAATCAAGGATTATTTGCAAGTACCAATCTACGAAATCGCTTGCTGGAGATCGTCTTGGCAGGTGAGCCTGTTGAAAGTGAAGCAGGAAAACAACGCGTTCAAACTATTCAGTGGTTCCTTGACTTACTGATTGAGGACGAAGCGAAAATTGATTATGATGACGTGAATAAAGTTTCCTTTATCAATCATTCGATTCCTTATGAACGGGTCCATGACCAATACCACGATCAATTCCAAATGATTCGCAGTACGGTACCTGTTTTTGGCAAAGACAGTGGCGAGATCGGCATCAAGAATATCCACAAGAAAACAGCTATCGATTTTCTCTTGAACCATCTAGGGATCGATAACAAAGATACATTGGCGTTTGGTGACGGCCATAATGATGTCGAAATGTTTGAAGCTGTTGCGACAGGAATTGCGATGGGCAATGCCTGTGAACAGCTATTGGCAGTAGCTGACGAGGTGACGGCTCGACCAGAAGACGGCGGGATTGCGCAAGCGTTACAAAAGCACGGTCTGGTGTAGCCACCAAAAAGCATGTCCAGCACATGCTTTTTTATGCTAGTCAGGTTTCATAAAGACGATGGGAAACACCTTTTTTTGTTATTTTTAATAAGTATGAAAAAAGACTTGTTCTATAATGAAGAGGAAAGCACGTGTCTAGTAAAGGTATTTCGCAAGACTGTATAAGAATGAATGGGTGAATGCCCAAGCTACTGTTTATAGAAAATAGTAAAGGACCAAAACAAAACGAAGAATCGGTTCGTTTTGTTTTGGTCCTTTTTGCAGAGACAGCTCTTTATTAAGAATAATTGCTAGATTTACTTTGAAAAAATCCAGAATATTTCGAAAAATACCATTGCTTATTTATGGCAAAACCATTAGTATTATTAGAAAAACTGATGGTGAACCGATGAAAAAGTTTAGTTTTAACAACGGAAAAGCCGGATCAGTGGCATGAAATAGGAGTGATAAGTGTGGAAGAGTTATGGAATGTATTGAAACCGGCCGAACAAGTCGAACTGAAATTAAGAAAATTGTATACGCAGCATCATTTTTCCCCTTATCACTCGAACAACTTTGAAGAGTATCGCAACTATCAGCAAAATGATCAGTTCTTACGTGGTTCTTCCATCATCACGTTTACGGGTACGGATGGTAGGACGATGGCGCTAAAACCCGATGTCACCTTGTCGATTGCCAAAAATACACCGTCTGGAGAAGCCCGCAGAGTGTATTATGTGGAAGATGTCTATCGACAGGATCGTCAAGCAGGGGAATACCAAAAGATCGATCAAATCGGTTTGGAGCTCATTGATCAAATCACGTGGGAAGATCAACTGGAGGTTGTAAAACTGGCTTGGGAAAGTTTGGCTCAGGTGGGAAAAGGGACCTTAGATCTGTCCCATATGGGGATTTTGGATGGCATCTGCCAACGCTTCCCCGAAGCGGATCGACAAAAAGTACTGCACTGCCTGCGGGACAAGAGTTCTCATGGCATGGATGCACTGACTGAAAAAGCTGGCTTGTCAGCAACAGAAGCTGAAAAATTAGCGAAACTGGTACGTTTGTCAGGTGATTTTGAAACCAAGTATCAAAAAGCCAAAGAGCTGCTGGCAGAATATCCCCAAGCACAAGCTGGTTTAGCAGAACTGAACCAACTGTATCAAGCATTGCAAAAAGAACAACTGTCAGCCTCCATTCGGATAAGGCTGGATTTTTCGATTTTAAATGATGCCGATTATTACAGTGGTTTGCTGTTTCAAGGATTCATCGAAGAAGCAAGAGAGACGATTTTATATGGGGGCCGTTATGATCGCTTGATGAGTCGCCAAGGCAAAGAGCAAGGGGCGATCGGGTTTGGTATGAAACTCAACCATGTAGGGCAAAAGGTGCCGACTGACAACGAAAGTTCAGGCTATTTGAACATTGCGCTACCTAAAGGCCGCATGGGGGATGCCGTATACGACTTATTCACCAAAGCCGGTGTGGCTGCACAAGGTGTTTTCAAAGACAATCGCCAACTGATTTTTTGTGATGAAGAAAACAAACTGCGCTTTTTCTTAGTCAAGCCTAGTGATGTGGCAATCTATGTGGAGCACGGAGTGGCGGATATCGGTGTCGTAGGCAAAGATATTTTAATGGAAAGCAAGGCAGAAGTCATCGAATTTCTTGATTTGCATATGGGGGTCTGCCGTTTGGCAGTAGCAGCGCGTACGGATTTCGAAGAAGATTTCTCCCGCCCGCTGCGGGTCTCCACAAAATATCCGCAGATCACCCGCCAGTTTTATCAAGGATTAGGTCGCTCGGTGGAATTGATCCAACTGCATGGATCGATTGAATTGGCTCCTTTGTTAGGTCTCTCCGATGTGATCGTTGACATCGTCGAAACGGGGACGACACTAAAAGAAAATGATTTAGAAGTGATCCAAGACATCGCGCCGTCTTCAGCGCGTTTAGTGATCAACCACGCCACGTGGCGTTTCAAGCAAGAACGCATTCAAACAGTGATTGAGAAGGTGAGGGAGCAATTATGAGAATTTTTTCGACCCAAAAAGATACGATCGAAACGATTGTGGCAAGGAAACAGTCGGAAACGAAGGATGTTTCAACCGTTGTTGCCCAAATCATTGCCCGTGTTCAGCAGCAAGGAGATCAGGCGTTGTTTCAATTAATTGAAGAAATCGATCAAGTGAGCTTGACTTCCTTAACCGTCAGTCTTGAGGAGGTTGAAACGGCTGTCCAAGCCGTCTCCCCTGAGCTGCTTGAGGTGATGGAACAGGCGAAAGAAAACATTTTGGCATTTCATCAAAAGCAAGTCCAGCAAGGCTTTGTCTTAACGAAGGAAAATGGCGTTGTGATGGGACAGCGGGTCTTGCCACTAGCAAAAGTCGGGGTCTACGTTCCTGGCGGCACAGCAGCTTATCCCAGTACGGTTTTGATGGATGTCCTGCCTGCAAAAATCGCCGGGGTCAAAAAAATCGTTATGATCACACCGACGGACAGCCAAGGAAAAGTTCCAGCTGCTATCTTAGCGGCAGCTTTCGTTGCCGGAGTGGATGAAATCTACAAAGTCGGTGGGGCCCATGGCGTAGCGGCATTGGCTTATGGGACAGAAACGATTCCCAAAGTCGACAAAATCGTCGGTCCAGGAAATATTTATGTCGCCACAGCGAAAAAAATGGTGTACGGCGAAGTTGATATCGATATGATCGCAGGGCCTAGCGATGTGCTGATCATCGCCGATGCCAGCGCAAATCCTCGTTGGCTGGCAGCAGATCTTTTGGCACAAGCCGAGCATGATCCCTTAGCGCAAGCCATCTTAGTCACAACAGAAGCAGCCTTGATTGAACAAGTCCAAGTAGAGCTTGACTTGCAGCTGAAGGAACTGCCCCGAAAAGACATTGCTGCTGCGGCGCTTGAATCTAGCGGAAAGCTGATTCTGGTCAATGATTTGTCCGAAGCACTTACCATTGCCAATCAAATCGCCCCTGAACACCTTGAATTAGCAGTGGCAGATCCTTTTGCTTTGTTGGGACAAGTAGAAAATGCGGGCAGTGTCTTTTTAGGACATCATACACCAGAAGTGCTGGGAGATTATTTTGCTGGACCAAATCATACCCTACCAACAGAAGGGACCGCCCGTTTTTACTCACCGTTATCAGTGGATGATTTTATTAAGAAAAGCAGCTACTTGTATTACCCAGAAGCAGCCATGAAGGCGGCTGGTCCAGCCGTAGCATTGTTCGCAGAAACCGAAGACTTGATCGGCCATGCCCGTTCGATCAATGTACGAAGAGAGGGAGATAAATGACCTTTTTACATCAAAAGTATCACAAGCTGACTCCTTATACACCAGGGGAACAAGTAGACGAGCAAGCCGTTATTAAACTGAACACCAATGAAAGTCCTTATCCGCCAGCGCCAAGTGTTCAAGCAGCGGTTGCCGATGCCGCCCACAAGCTGAATCGTTACTCGGATATTGCTGCTGAAGTGGTGACAACCCCTCTGGCTGCCTATCTTGGCGTTACACCAGTCCAGCTGTTTCTCGGTAATGGCAGTGACGAAGTCTTGTCCTATCTCTTTCAAGGCTTCACAGAAAACGGCATCGCCTTTCCCGATGTGACCTATGGGTTTTATCAAGTTTATAGTGCCTTGTACCAAGTCGCTGCCACCGTTGTTCCGCTGCAAGAAGATTTCTCGATTGCGTTAACGGACTACGATTCGCTCAAAGGGACTGTCATTTTTGCCAATCCCAATGCGCCGACTGGTGTTTATCAAGAACAAAGCGAAATTTGTGCCTTTCTAAAACGGCATCCCGATCGCTTAGTGATTGTCGATGAGGCCTATATCGATTTTGGCGGCTCTTCAATGGTTTCTTTGATCGATCAATACCCAAATCTCTTGGTTGTGGGGACGTTTTCAAAATCTCGGCAGCTGGCAGGGGCACGCCTAGGCTTTGCGGTTGCTAATGAAGGACTGATCCAAGACTTGAATCGGTTGAAATTTAGCTTGAATCCTTACAATGTCAATAGTTTGACCCAAGCCGCTGGTGCAGCCGCTTTGCAAGAACAAGCGTATGTCGATGAGAAGATCCAAGCAACGATCCAGGTGCGTGAGTGGAGCAAGCAAGCCCTAGCGAAGCTCGGCTTTGAGCAGACCGACAGCCAAGGAAATTTTTTGTTTGCAAGGCACCCTGCGATTGCTGGGGAAGAGTTGTATCAGGCACTGAAAGAGCAGAAAATCTTCGTCCGCTGGTTTAATCAGCCCCGTATCAAAGAGTATTTACGGATCACGGTAGGAACGAGGGCCCAGATGGAACGATTGATGACGGTGTTAACAACGATCATAGAAGAGGTGAAGGAATGAGAAAAGCAGAAGTTACCCGCAATACGACTGAAACCAAGATCCACCTGCAGTTGACGATCGATGGTACTGGTCAGCAATCAATCAAGACTGGTGTGGGGTTTTTAGACCACATGCTGGAATTATTTGTCCGCCACGGTCGCTTTGATTTGACGTTGGTCTGTGATGGCGATACAGAAGTAGATGCCCATCACACAACAGAAGACGTTGCCATCGCCATTGGCCGAGCGTTTTCAGAAAGTCTTGGGGAGCGACGAGGCATCAAACGCTATGGCAGTATGCTGCTGCCGATGGACGAAGCCTTAGTCATGACAGCGATCGATATCAGCGGTCGTGGCATGGCAGTCGTAGAGTTGGCGATACCGAGCGAAAAAATCGGGCAGCAGTTTGATACGGAATTGGTTGAAGAATTTTTCATTGCTTTTGCCCGTGAATTAGGTGCTACGATCCATCTCCATCAAATCGCTGGCAAAAACAGCCACCACATTGTGGAAGCTTGTTTTAAAGGCTTTGGGCGTGCCTTAGGTGAAGCAGTAGCGATCAATCAAGCAGCCCCAGATGAGATCCCTTCAACCAAAGGGACGATCCAGTGATTCATGAGGGAAAAATGATTACGTATCTTCCACACAGATGGATGAGATAAGGAAAGGGGCGTATTATGTTAGCAATCATCGACTATGGGGTCGGCAATTTGTTCAGCTTGTCTCGTTCGCTGGATTATTTGGGGGTTGACTGCCGAATCACGCGTTCACTAGCAGAATTAAAAGCTGCCGACCGCATTCTTTTACCTGGCGTAGGCGCTTTTGGCGATGCCCGCCAAAAGTTGGCAGAGTTGTCGCTGATCGAACCGATCCAAGAATTGGCAGCAGCTGGCAAACCCTTTTTAGGCATTTGTTTAGGGATGCAGCTGTTGTTCGACAGCAGCGAGGAGTTTGGCACACATGTGGGGCTCGGTTTGATTCCAGGACGGATCGTTTCCATGCAAAGCGCCTTTGAAGAAGCCAAACTGAATCTGAAAGTGCCGCAGATTGGTTGGAATCGGCTGACTGTCAGAAAGGAAAGTCCTCTAGTCAGCGGGCTAGGGGAACAAGACTTTGTCTACTATGTCCACAGTTATTTTGCTACTGATTGCCAAGAGTATGTCATAGCAGACAGTGACTATGGTCTAGCAATTCCCGGTATCGTGCAAAAAGACAATGTCTTCGGTACTCAGTTCCACCCAGAAAAAAGTGGGGCTGTCGGGTTGAAGATTTTAAAAGCATTTACGGAGGTGCCGCTATGAAAATTTTTCCAGCAATTGATCTGTTAGATCAAAAAGTGGTCCGTTTGTACCAAGGAGACTATGAGCAAAAAGAAGTGTTTGGGGATGATCCAGTGGCATTTGCTCGTTCATTTGAAGAAGCGGGTGCCAACTATCTACACCTCGTCGACTTAGATGGTGCCAAAGCGGGCAAACTCCATTACTTTGATATCGCAAAAAATATTGTCCAGCAGACCAATCTGTTTGTCGAAGTTGGCGGCGGGATCCGTGAGGAAGAAACGATCCAGCATTGTTTGGCAGCAGGCGTTCATCGGGTGATCCTCGGCACGATTGCCCAGAAAGACCCAGCATTCACAAAAGCGATGCTCAAGAAATACGGCGATAAGATCGCCATTGGGGTCGATGCCAAGGATGAAAAAGTGGCAGTGGAAGGTTGGCTCGAGAAAACGGCAACAGACGCGTTTACTTTTTGCCAACAATTGGTGGCATGGGGAGCGCAAACGATCATCTTTACCGAAATCTCCCGTGACGGTACAGGAGAAGGCATCAATCTGCCCTTATACGAAAAACTCAATCAATTGGATTGCGACATCGTGGCATCTGGCGGCGTGGCTTCATTGGCAGATATCAAAGGATTAAAACAGTTGGGCATCTCTGGCGTGATCGTCGGGAAATCCTTATATAACGGCAGTCTCCAATTGGCCGATGTCTTAGCAGCAGGGGAGGCAGAAGCATGATCGCCAAACGAATCATTCCTTGCCTTGATGTGCGAGATGGGCGAGTCGTGAAAGGGGTCAACTTTGCTGGCTTAAAAGATGTCAATGATCCGGTGACTTTGGCGCGCTTTTACAATGAACAAGGCGCCGATGAGCTGGTTTTTTATGACATTACTGCTTCTGCAGAAGAACGCGGCTTATTCACGGACATTTTGCAGCGCGTAGCGTCAGAAGTGTTTATTCCCTTGACGGTGGGCGGTGGCATCAATCAAGTAGCAGATTTTGAGCGAGTCTTAAACTGTGGCGCCGACAAAGTCAGCGTCAATTCGGGAGCGCTTCGCCGACCAGAGCTGATCGCAGAAGGCGCGAAACGCTATGGCAGCCAGTGCGTTGTTTTATCCGTTGATGTTCGCCGCGTCGGGGAGAACTGGCATGTGTTTGCCAAAGGCGGACGGGAAGATACAGGCTTAGAAGCATTGGCGTGGATTCACCAAGCTGAGCAGTTAGGTGCTGGTGAACTAGTCATCAACAGCATGGATACCGATGGCGTGAAGCAGGGGTTTGATCTCGACTTGCTGAAAGCTGTCAGCGAAATCACCAAATTACCGATCGTCGCATCCGGTGGTGCTGGCAAAAGTTCTGATTTTATCGAGCTGTTTCAGTTGCCAAATATTGAAGCAGGTCTGGCAGCCTCGATTTTTCACTATGGCGAGGTAAAAATCCCAGAGCTGAAAAAACAATTACAGGCCGTTGATATTCCCGTACGAATCGTATAGCGTTGGCATTTTGATAGGCAATAGAAGGAGTGGATAACATGGTGCAAGTACGATTTGATGAACAAGGATTGGTTCCAGTGATCGTGCAGGATGTGGAAACGAATGAAGTTTTGACCTTGGCTTATATGAACCAAGAAAGTTTGACTTTGACCTTGAAGGACCGATTGATGACCTTTTATTCCCGCAGTCGTCAAGAATTGTGGCGCAAAGGAGAAACCAGCGGCAATTACCAGCATTTAGTATCTTTGACAGCAGATTGCGATCAAGATGCCTTAGTCGCCAAAGTAAAAAAAGACGGACCTGCTTGCCATACAGGCACAGAAAGCTGCTTTACAGAAGTGCTTTATGGTACAGAATCCTCTCCGACCATTGATGCGTTGTATGAGCTGATAAAAGGTCGTAAAGATACGCCACAAGAAGGCAGCTATACCAGCTACTTGTTTGAAAAAGGCAGTGAAAAAATCTTAAAAAAAATCGGCGAGGAAGCAACCGAGGTCGTGATTGGGGCGATGAAGGAAGACCGTCAAGAAACCGTTTATGAGATTGCTGATTTGGCGTACCACACATTGGTTTTAATGGCAGAAATGGGGATTGAGTTAGCGGCTATTCGCCAAGAGCTTGCCAAGCGTCATGTTGTGGATAAGAAAGTCAAACAAGAACGGATGCAATAACGGTCAGGGTTTTTCAGTAGAAAGAAAGCAACTGACGATAAAAAAAGAAGCCCTTCAGCCATTGCTTGAAGGGCTTCGTAACCGTGGCGATAAAGTTGATCTGCTGGTACTTTGAGTGAGCACACAAACTGGCTATTTGTTTTCCAACTCTTCGATCAATTCTTTCATTTCTTTGATTTCTTTTTCCTGTGCGTCAATGATTTTTTCTGCAAGTTCTTTTACTCTTGGATCAGACAAATCGGCATTTTTACTGGTTAGAATCGCAATCGAATGATGGGGAATCATGGCTTTCATCCAGGCCGTATCTCCCACGGCGGTTTGGCTTCTGACCATAAACAGTGAACCAAAAAAGAGTACAACACTGACAACTAGAATGCCGATATTCATTTTCTTGTTGTTATACATCTTCCACATAAATAACAGCATGATGATCGCCATCATCGCGCCCATCATCAGTGCCATAAATAGGCGGGTTTGGCTGAAAAAGATATGATCAAGGGCATAGACATTGAAATACATCATACAAAACATAATCACCGTCGATACCCCGATCATCACCAAAAATTTCCCGTATTTCTTCATTTCTTTCCTCTCCTTTTTGTATACAAAATAAAAACAATAAAGCAATCCAAAACATCATCGTAACTGATGCTTTTTTTCGTTTATTGTTCTGTTAGAAGAATTTTACTCCCTAAATCAAGTATAGCGGAGGAAGTGGAAGGAGAGAAGCGATATACATCTGAACGAAAACAATGGATTCTCAAAGTAAAAAAGCGAAAACAGGATTACTCGTCTAGGTTTATTTGTTATAATCAACCTAAGAAATGGATGGTGTATAGAATGAATCACAATGATCGCTTAACGCGTTTACGCTATGCTTTGGATATCAAGGATACCGACATGGTGAAAATTTTTGAACTTGGCGGCGCTTCTTTCACAAAAGAAGAAGTAAGACAATTATTGAAGAAAAAAGATCCTGAGACCTACGAGATTGAGTGTACCAATGAAGCCTTTGAGCGTTTCTTAAATGGTTTGATTCGCTCGCAACGAGGAACAAAGCCAGATGCTGCAGAACCTGTCTTAGAGCTAAACAATGGCAATGTGAATAATTTGATGTTGAAGAAAATAAAAATTGCCCTTTCCCTAACCACGGATGAAATGCTGGACATTTTCCAGCAGGCTGGAGTTACAGTTTCAAAAGGTGAACTAGGCGCCATTTTACGCAAAGAAGGCCATCGCAATTACAAACCATGCTTAGACAAATATGCCCGTAACTTTTTAAAAGGATTGACGATCGAGTATCGCGACAACAAGTAAAAATTTAAAAATAGGATGAGCTTACAAAATAGCCGTTAAAGAGATGCATTTTATGTGTCTTTTTTTTTGAAATCTCATAGTATCAGCTCTTGTTGAACAATTATAAAACTGATAGGGTTCATACAAGGAGTAAAAATGAGTAACTCAACTGACAGATTATTCTTTTCAATTCTTTTTGTTGGAACTTGACGTACTCATTCACCACTGATACGAGAATTAATACCTACTAAATGAAAATACATGTTTAAAAGAGTATAATTACCTTAAAAAAAAAGTTAAGAGGTAGTGCTATGTATAAGTTTCTTTTAACTAAATTAGACCAAGATGTCTATGAACTATTTGCGTATTTTTTTGAACAGGCGATTGATCGTGAACGATTGAGTGACCTTGCTGACAAAGTAAATCTGTCAAAAAGAAGAATAGCGCTAGTTTTTGAGCGGGCCAGAGACTTACAAAACTCCTATCCTTTTTTTGAGATCGAAATACATGAGGGGAGGGAGTTGACGCTTTATTTTGCTCCCAATTTTTTATTATCCAAGCTCTATTCGGTCATGCTCTCAGAGAGTATGCCATTTCAAATTATAGACAGACTCTTTAGTGATAAATATGTGTCCTTAGAAGAAACCGCCCAACAACACTATGTCAGTAATCGCACCGTTCAAAGAAAACTCAAGGAAATTGAGAGTATCTTAGAAAATTACCAAATCAAACTTAACTTAAAAAGGAAACCACTATTCGTGGGAAAAGAATACCGCATTCGTCATTTTTTCCATATTATGTATTGGCAGATCTATGATGCAACAAATGTCCGTCATTTCGGATTGCCGAAACAGAGCATTCGTTCCTTTAAGGACAAGTTAACGAGTTACCCCAGCTGCTATCGCGGTATTGATCAGGAAAAATTTGTTCAGCTGCTTGCGATAAGTCTTTATCGTTTAAAAAGAGGGTTTCCTGTGAATGAGATTCCTCAGGAGATGAAGGAAATGGTCCATCTCACGATTTCCTTTGAACAATTCAAAGAAGAGCTTATTAAACCATTGTTAAGAGATAACTTGATTCTAAATGACGTTCCAGAAGCAGAATTTTTTTTCTTATATTACATGTTCTCTGTAATGACGACGTATTTACCTGAAGAGATTCCTAGCCATCCATCAATTGACGATCATTTCTCAGAACAAGCACTAGCAACAGCAAGATTATTTGCGGAAACTGCTCAGAAAATTTTTCTTGTACCAGAAGGTGAGACTGACTATCTTCTTGTTAATGCTTTGTACATTCATTCTGTTTCTGTTGTTTTTCCATCGAAAAACAAAATCGATGCTTTTGGAAAAACGACAACGGATAAGGACTATCGCAGAGTCTTTCCAAAGATTTTTCCACTTGTTCAGGAGCTGTATCAAACCCTTACCCAACAAACACCACTCTTTGCTAGTATGTACGCTGGCAATAATCGCTTGTTATTTCAATACAGCATGCTTCTTTCAATTGTAGCAAAGATCGATCGATCGACCGTGCGGATTTTTCATGAATCAAAATTCGGAAAAATCCAAGAAATCAGGCAAAAAGAACGGTTGAAACGCTGGTTTGGCTATACCCTATCTTTCGTTTCTGAGAAACCAGATTTTGTTGTGACCGATTATCCAGTCGATCGACAAGCCTTTCTTGATCAAAATCCGAACGTCCAATTTTTTAAATGGAATAGCTTTCCAACTGGCGATCGTTGGCTAGAACTAATTGAGGCGGTGGAAACATTTCAGAATATGTCCAATCAAAAATAAAAAAGTGATTGATTTATCCAAGTTTCAGCAAACAGTCAGTATTCTCAAATCTGAGAGTATTGACTGTTTTTTCTTTATACCCAGAGGATATAAATTCGTTGAACAGGAGTGTTTCAGGTTCTCTTGAATGCCAACGAAGTTTGGAGGTAAATCAATTAGCTGTATATAACAGGACGTATTTTGTATTTAATCAGTCACATATTGACGCGTTTCCAGCTAAAAACCGTGTGATAATACAGACATACAAAGCTAGAACAATTCCTTTTACATAAGAATCAACAGCTAAAATAAAGGAGGTGCTTACGATGGAGGAACCATTTAAGATCCACACATTGCAAGAATATTTGAACTTTTATATTGAGGAATCTGAACGAATTTTCAGTAAGTATGGGTATTTAAAACTCAAAGAAAAGATTCAAAAAAATTGTTTAGAAGTTCGCAGAGCAATTCAAGAAGTCAATCAAGAAAATTTTTTCGAACAGTTTGCAAGAATCAATACGCTTGAATCAGAAATTTTGATTATTTTGGAGTGTATTGAGCTGCGGGGAAGTGATAATGTTGTGCCTTTTACTGAAGCGGAAATCTTGCAAGTGGCAAACGAAGACAGCAAGACTTACTTTAAAGAAAGATGTGGGCTGACTTTGACCGCCCCAACCCCGCACTCTTTGCATTTTTCGGTGGATTAGGAATTCATCAGTTGGTATGCCATGGTTGACGATTGAAGTCATACAAGGTCAAGAATAGAACAAGGCAAGTATTAGACAGCGTCTATTACAAAAAGAAATATAAAGGAGAAGCGAATGAAACGATATGATATCAATGAGGATTGGGCACTTTCAGGCGTGATCGAAGCAGGGAATTTTGTTTTTGTTGGCTACTGTGTGGGAAATATCGGACAGTCTATCGAACAACAGATTGTAGGAGCACTGGATCAATTGGAAGAACGCTTGAAATTAGTGGATTTGTCATTAACAGATGTAGTCAAAATGGATGTACTTTTTAAAGATGTTTTTGATATCCCGATTATGGAAAAGATTCTGAAAGAAAAATTCCATAGAAAATTTCCGGTGAGAAAATCGATTCAGACAGCATTTGCTCATTCGGGTGAGGTAGGGATCCTTTTTCAAATCGACGCCATTGCTTTCAAAGGATAACATGTCTGGGAAGCATGGAGGATTCAAAATTCGGTTTAGTTTTTCACCCTTAATCGCAGGAGAACTTGAAAGAACAGGGATTTTTGGCTGTTCCTATAAAAAGGAGTAATAAAAAGGAGGCTGAATATCCAGTCTCCTTTTTTAACCCTCTGTAACCATCTTTTCCTTAGAAATAATTGGAGTGTTCGATTGTTTCAAAGTTTTTTCATTAGGTACCCAAATAGTTTATAAAAATGGTGCACATCAATTTTAGGTAACAAATTATGTAATATTTTTTTATTTTGTTAACACTTTCAGAAACAGATGTATTTATATTCTTTTATTTTCGCTTTATAAAATAGGACTTATTTTGTCTTTTTCGTGACGATTGTTGTCGTGTCCGCAATTGAAAACCATGCAATAATGCAATCATAAGGAATGAGACTACGAACGCATTACATAGCTGTAAGACGGAGTTGTCAAAGGGCAGCTTTTTTTTAATTGGAAAGAGTGTCGTTGATTTCATTTACTTAAACTGAAAGAAGGAAAAAATGATGATACCCGTGAAGAGAGAGCTTTTATCACGTATTTTGGTCAGCTCTTCTGTTTTTATATTAGGCAGTCCCTTGATTACCCAAGTATTTGTCAGTATTCCGGCAGCAGCGGAAACGATCAATACATCACCGACAGAAGAAACGACACTAAGTACTAACGAATTAGTACCTGAACAACAATCAGTCACAGCCGAGCAAGCAGTAGTCGAAGAAACCGTTGATTCAGAAACACAAATAGAAAAAAGCGCAGAAGAACAAGCGTTAGCGGAATCATCACCAGCAAATGATTCTCAATCAGAATCATCCGCAGAGCAAATAGTAGAACAATCCACTGAGGCAGAAGTAACTGAGAGTGGTACAACATCTGATGAGGAGTTGAAAATAAAAGCAGCGGAATCAGACAATTTCCTTTGGTCAGGCAATTGGGGGACGGCGCCAGCTGAAATGGAATAGAGTACTGACGAAGTAGGAGACTACTGATTATTTCCAATACTAATTTTGGAAAATTATCAGTAGTCTTTTTGTTACGATTTGAATCTTGCCCGAGTACTGACAAACACCAAAAATTTTGACTGCTTTAATACAAAAACTCCTTCGTTTTCTGTAGAAAACTATGATATGATTTTGTGACAGAGACACGCTATGAAAGATAGGGATGGAATGATGAAGATAAAACAAGTGAGTGAAAATTATGATATTACACCGCATACTCTTAGATACTATGAACAGATTGGTTTATTGTCACCCAACTATACTGAGAATGGCTATCGAGATTACTCATACGAGGATATTGAGCGATTAAATACCATTAGAGATCTGCGTTTTTTCGATGTGTCACTTGAGGAAATTAAGAACTACTTGGATACAAAGAATAAAGCGTTGACTAAAGAAATCCTGCATTTCGAGATGGAGCAATTAGAAGACAGAATCCATGCGTTAAAAGAGAAACAAGATTTGTTAAAAGAGCGAATTGACTTGCTTGTCTATGCTGAAAAAAAGCAAAACCATGAAATTGAACGTACTTTTTATGAAGAACGCTACCTTGTTTTAAGCCAAGAAAAAGATACGTTGGGGAAAGACCTATACTTTGAACTTAAGCGCCTGCACAAACAATTTGAAAAAGAACTCCATGCCAACAATCAAAATGTTTTCGGAACGATTTTACTGCCGCACGAAGACGCATTTAGGCATCAAGTTTTCTATTGTCTGACAAACGATTTAGCAGATGAGAAGGCATTTACCATGCCGGCAGGAGAGTATCTCGCTATTTATTATACAGGCACGTATAAGCAGCGCTTAGCTGCTTTAGCAGAACTAAACAGTTACCTAAAGAAAAATAGACTGGTCGCGAAAGGGAATTTTTATGAGTTCTACTTGATTGATTTTCATGAGACGAATTTACCGGAAGAATACGTGAGTAAAATAGAAATTCTCCTTGATCAACCCGATTAAAACGGGATCGATCAAGGAGAAACGTATCTATTGGTACTTAGTGATTCAGCAAGTTTATCGATAAGATAACTTATGAAATGGAGCTGTTCTTATTTCTCTACTTTGGTATCCATTGAGTAGGCGGGAACATTTTCCTTTAGAATGACTCGTGTTACGTGCTTTTCGGATTCTACTAACAAGAAAAGTAGAGTTGCTGGGAGAACACTGATAAGCAATTCGGATAAAGTTAAAGAGGTGGTCTGTAGGATACTTTGCAATGGTGAAAAGTAGACCATTCCTAATTGGAGAATTGCCATAACAAGTAATGAGTAAATCAAGGCTTTATTCTGCTTGATTTTGTTACTGAAGGCTGAATCCGTGATCTCACGACAGTTGATCATGTAAAAAGCTTGACCGAAAACGATCGCATTGATCAAAACGGTTTGTCTGACAGCTTCGTCGCTGAATGCATTCATCGTTAGAAAGCCGAAGAAGGTCAAGAGTAGGCCAACATAAACGATTCGAAAGAGTGTATATTTGGAAATGATTTTTTCTTTCATATCTCGAGGTGCACGATTCATGATCATTTTGTGAGCTGGTTCAAAACCTAACGCATAGGAGAGTGTAATTGACGCAACTAGATTTAACCAAAGAATCTGCACTGTACTTAGTGGTAAAGGGAGATTTCCCAACATAGAGACGATCAGCAAAAGCCCTTGGGCTAGACAGGTTGGCAAATAGAAGAGGATCGTCTTTTTTAAGTTATCAAAAATTCGACGGCCTTCTTTGATTGCTTTTGCAATCGTTTCAAAATTATCGTCAATGAGGATCATGTCGGCAGCTTGTTTACTAACATCGCTTCCTTTAATTCCCATGGCGATCCCTACATCTGCTTTTCTAAGTGCGGGTGCGTCATTGACCCCATCACCAGTCATTCCAACGATTTCGCCTTGTTCTTGTAAATAAGTAACGATCATAAGCTTATGCTCAGGTGTCGTTCGGGCAAAAATATTCGTATTTTTTACCACTCTTTGCCACTCATCTGTGGATAAACAATCCAGTTCAGTTCCAGTGATTGCCCGTTCAGAATGGTCGATTCCTAATTTTTTGGCAATCGCTTTTGCGGTCGTTGGGTGATCTCCGGTGATCATTACGACTCTGACGCCGGCTTTTTTACAATCTGCTACCGCTTCGATCGCTGATTCTTTTGCTGGGTCAATAATGCCAGCTAATCCGATGATTACGAGTTCGTCCATCTCCTCATGAGTCAATTCTGTCGTTGTATCTACATCCTTATAAGCAAACGCGATCACTCGTTGTCCCTCTGAAGCAAAAGCCAAGTTGATCTTTTCCCACTGTGCATGATCAAACTCCGCTATCTGCCCATCAATATGTGCTGCAGTCGCTTTATTTAAAACGATATCTGGAGCACCCTTTACAAAAATCCGCTTTTTCCCATTGATCAGGTGGCTTGTTGCCATATACTTATATTTTGAGTCAAAAGGTAATGTTTCTAGACTCTTGATCCGCGGTGTACCAATACGATTGGTCCAACGTAATAACGCTAATTCTGTTGCATTTCCGGTCACTGGACAGTGGCGATCATCGAAACTTTGTGTTTCTTGACAGTTTTGCATGATTTTGGCTAGCAGTTCATTGTTCGAAGGATCTGCTTGGTCTTCATGACCAAGCACTGTTACCTGATTATTAGAAAATACATTGGTAAGTGTCATATCGTTTTTGGTCAAAGTACCTGTTTTATCAGAACAGATGACTGTCATTGAGCCAAGTGTTTCGACAGTAGGCAGTCCCTTTACGATTGCATTTTGATCCGACATATTTTTCACGCCGGAAGACAAAATAATCGTCAAAATAGAAGGCAATCCCTCAGGAATAGAAGAAACGATCAAAGCAATGATTGCTGACACGATATACATCGGACTCATGCCATAAATGAAGTAGCTGATCAATCCTAATAAGAAGATAAAGACGCCGATCCCTTTAAAAATAGCATGATTCATTTCGTTCACTTTTTTCAATAAAGGGGTTTCTTTCACTTCAATGGTTGCTAAAGAAGCATTGATTTTACCAATCTCAGTGTCCGAACCAATTTCAACAACGATCCCTTTTCCAGTTCCTGACTGAACTTGGGTACCCGAATACGCCATATTGGTTCGTTCAGCAAGTGCTATTTGCCCCTCTAAACGAGCAGTTGTCTTTACGACTGCGTCAGGCTCTCCAGTTAGAATCGATTCATCGATTTTTAGTTCATTCACGGTTTCCATACGCAAATCAGCAGGAATAATATCACCCGGTGCTAAATAAACGAGGTCCCCTGGAATCAAATCTTCTGCATCGATTGAAAGACGTCCGTTTTCAGATTCGACTGTCGCCTTTGAACTAAGTAATTTTGAAATGCTAGATAGTGAATCATCTGCTTTTCTCTCTTGGTAATAACCAATCATTGCGTTTAAAACGACCACTAGTAAAACGATCGCTCCTTCAATTAGACTTCCCGTCATAAATTTTAAAACAGCTGCACCGATCAAGACATACATTAACGCATCGTGGAAGTAAGATAGAAACTTCTTCCATTCGGGTGTCTTTTCTGATGCTTGTAATTTATTTTTCCCGTGTTTTTCTTGATACGCTTTACGTACCTCATTTGTGACAAGCGTCTCACTTGTCGCTGACTGCACCTTGTCAATATCCAAATTATGCCATTGTTTCATTATTTTCCCTCCGTTTTCTTTACATGAATAGCATAAAGGTTAGAGTGACTATAAGGTCAAATGTTTTTTGAAAATATTTTGTACCTATAGGCTAATTGCAAAAAAATCTTTAGATGGGCTGAAAAAGGCGATTTGGATCCGGGTTTCGTTCTAGGAGTCAAGGCGCTTGATTGATGAAGGTACCTACAAAAAGGCTAGCAAAACTATTATCAAAGGGCTAAATCAGTGGCCACTGGTAAACTTGATGCCCAAAATACCAACTATTAATAAGATGACGAAAACCCAAGTCAGGAGAGACAGCTGGTCTTTAAAGAACACGACCCCCACAATAATCGATCCCACCGCGCCGATCCCTGTCCAAACAGGATAAGCGATACTTAATGGTAGATTTTTGACCGCTAAAGCCAAGAAGCCAAAACTGAAAATCATTCCGATGACCGTTGAAAAACTGTACCAAAAGTGGCTAAACCCGTTGCTCAGTTTCATGGTAGATGCCCATACCACCTCAAAAAATCCTCCTAAAAATAAATACATCCATGTCATAATTTGTTCTCCTCCTCAAAAAAAATAAGCATTCAGTAAACTCTTCAAGGACCTAATGAGTTTACCAAACACTTCTATCACCCGGTGGTGGATTGGATATTCAATTAATGTAACATTAATAAAATCTTAGCTGAAAAGGGAGGGATTGTCAAATAAGTGGAAATTGTTGGTAACTATCGCTCTTTATGATTTTTAGTTGATAGTTGCCATTTTTTTTTATTGAAAGCAATTACTTTGAATAAAATGATACAATATCTATAAGCAAAAAAAAGTTTTGTCAGAGTCTAGTTAAATATACATTCACATCTTATTTAGATGGTATAGAATCTCACAATTATTCTGAAAATTAGTTAAAAATAATCTTTAGGGAAGGAGAAGAACAATGTATCAGAATAAGAGTCTAGCTATTCAAGAAACAGTATTGATTGATATTTTGAAAAAAGATACTACTCTTTACAAGATCATTAAAGATGCATCGGCTTTAGGTATTCCAAATCTTTATGTCGGTGGTGGAAGTATCACGCAGTCTGTATGGAATCATCATTTTTCTAAGCCCATCGGTTACGGAATAAGTGATGTTGATATCGTTTATTTTGACACAGATTTGAGTCAAGAGAAAGAACGAAAGGTCCTAGAACAAATAGTGAAAACTACTAAACAAAATCAATATGCGCTGGATGTAAAGAATGAGGCAAGGGTGCACCTATGGTATGAAGAAGAATTCGGGTTTTCTATTCCCGCATATACCTCTACTGAAGAAGCGATCAGTACTTGGCCCAGTACTGCAACTTCGATCGGTGTTTTTTTCGATCAGGAAAGCAAGCTCCAGATTTTTGCCCCTTATGGCATGTATGACCTCTTTTCTGGGATAGTAAGACCAAACAAAGCGATGATTTCCCGGGAAGTTTATGAAAAAAAAGCTGAGAAGTGGGGGGCGAAATGGCCAGGACTTACGGTGATTGGCTGGCGGTAATGAATGCTTAGAAAAAATTTTTTTCGATTGTTTCTACTATAGCATCATCCGTCCCTATGCTCACTAAGCAATAACATATTGAATACTATTAGCTAATTTACACCTGATCCCTCCCTTACAAGATGTGTAATAGTCTCTCCGTTGTTTCAGTAAAAAAGGGTGAAACTAAGAAGACTGTTTGCCGTTTTTCATTTATTTCTTGTTTGAATCTCAGTTCGTGTACTTTTATCGTGTTTCACACTAGCAATGCAGAACGAGCGTTTCTTGACAAATAAGCATTCAAAAAATATAGTTGAGTCAAAAACTGTAAGACGGGAGAATATCATGAAAATTAGAGCCGCAGCATTGTCTGATCGTAAAGAACTAGCTCATTTATCGAAAGTACTAGGCTATCCGATTGAAGAAGAAGTATTGATCGAAGGCCTAAAGAGAATTTTAGCTGAGGAGGATCATCTCTTGCTTGTTGCCGAAATAAAGGGAAAAGCAGTTGGGATGATTGAAGCACAGCCGTATTCAACAGTTTATTCTGCTGGGCAATTTTTTAATGTCCTAGGTTTGGTAGTGGATGATCAAGTGCAAAAGCAAGGCGTTGGCGGGAAACTACTGTCGGCAATTGAAGAAGAAGCCCGACAGCGAGGAATGCAAGGCATTCGATTAAATTCGAATGTCAAACGCCATGCTGCCCACAGGTTTTATGAAAACCATGGCTACCACAGCAGTCATGAACAGAAACGGTTTATCAAGGAATTATAAAAATGAAAAGACGCTGGAGGAGTGACAAACGACACTCCAGCGTCTTTTTTTGTATTCACTTTAATTGGTTCAAAAGACTAATATTTATGGAATCAATGCCAACAACAGTCGTTTAATCTCCTCATAAACCTCTCCGGTTTCCGGCGTCACACGCTGACGATTCTGAATGATAAAAAGATCACGATAGCGGTACTCTGGATCAAGTTCCTGCCACGGCAACTCTTCTGGTAATGAAAGTTTCGAGATGATCGATTTGCCGATGTTTTGTTTTAGTAGGGACAAAATCACTTCGCTGTTATTGGCTTTGATGATTTGCGGATGCAGGTGCTGTGCGTACAGATAGGTTTCGTTAATGTAATACATCCCCGAGTCGTTTTCTCGCAAGACCCAAAAATCAGAAGCGAGGTTGCCTGCTAACACCAATTCATCACGATAAACGAATTCTTTTTGGATCAACGGCGAAACGATTGATTTTTCAATCAGGCCGATATGGGCTTTGTTTGATTCGACGGCATCGATCACTTCTTGGGAATTCATGATTTTGATTTCAAAGGCAAACGTTGGAAATTCTGCAATCAGCTGCGCCATGATGCTAGGCAGTAAGTAAACAGCGGTGGTATTCGAACAAGCGAGCACACACTCTGTTTTAAAATTTTTGGCGTCTTTGGCTTGCGAAAAAATAGTGGACAATGAGCGGAGAGACTCGACCACACGAGGATACAAAAACTCCGCTTGGCTGGTGGGTAAAATCAATTGTTTTCCTTTACGTTCAAAAAGCTTGAATCCAAGTTCCGCCTCTAATCGTTGGATTTGTAAGGAGATCGTTGGCTGAGTTTTATAGAGCTGTTTGGCGGCAAGACTAAAGTTTCTCGTTTCATAAACAACAATGAAGGTTTTGAGCAATTCAATCATTTTGCGGACTCCTTTATTATTGATAAAATTTATAATTAGTATTTAAAAGTACAATTTTACAAATAGTTAGCAGGTGATTATAGTATAAGTGTAGAGAAAAAAGAAAGCAAATTTAATTGAAATTTTCATACATTAAGAAAGGATGAGTTGATGAAAACATCGATCCAGCATTTTTTACATTCGTTGCCAATCCCGATTTGTGGCTTGATTTTAGGCACTGTGTCTTTGGGGAATTTATTGTATTCAGAAGGAATGGAGACGGTTGGAAATGGGTTTTGCACCCTTGGTATTTTCATCATGGGGCTCTTCCTTCTGAAAGTATGCTTTACATTTAAGCACACGATGTCAGAGTTACAAAACCCAATCGTTGCTTCGGTGGCGCCGACCTTTACGATGGCGCTGATGGTGATTTCCACTGTTTTTGAACGGGTCATTCCCAATGCAGTGGTGAATGATCTGCTCTGGTGGGGGGCTATCGGCTTACATTTTGCTTTAATGATCTATTTTGTTGTCGTGCATATTTTGCCTGTCGACCTTTCGCTGGAATACATTTATCCAAGCTGGTTTATTACCTTCGTCGGGATTGGCGTAATTCCCAATACTTCTGCTGTCTTTTTTAAAGAGCTAGGAGAAGTGATCGTCTGGATCGCATTGGTATTGTATTTTGCGCTTTTGCCGATTATTTTAAAGCGAATCGTCCATCAAATGCTGACGGAACGTGCGGCAGTTCCATTGATCACGATTTTAACAGCACCAGGTTCTCTTTGCTTAGCAGGTTACCTTTCCGTATTTGAACAAGGCTCTGCTTGGTTTGTCGCCTTTATGCTGTTATTGTCACAAACGATCTATTTCTGTGTCGTCGCTTATATGAAAAACATGTTGGCAGTCGGGTTTTACCCAAGCTATGCGGCATTTACGTTTCCTCTTGTGATCTCGGCGACAGCAATGTTCAAATCAGCACTGTTTTTTGCAAATCACCCACTGATATTTGGGTTTCTACAAGCCTTAACGATTATTGAAACAAGCTTTGCCGTGATTGTCGTCTGTTATGTGTTAGGAAAATACGCTGTTCATTTGTATCAGCAAACCAAAGCACTGATTGCCGGTCATAGTTACTAAGGAAGCACAAGAGAACATCCATTTTTTGAGAAAATACGTACTCTACGTAAAACAATAGCACAAGTATTTGAAAAGAAAAGGAAGGGATCGCACATGAAAAGTACAAGCAGAAAAGTTGTCGTTGTCGGAACAGGTTTCGTTGGAACGAGCATTGCGTATTCCATGATCAATCAAGGACTGATCAATGAATTGGTCTTGATCGATGTCAATAGAGACAAAGCAGAAGGAGAAGCCCTCGATTTGTTAGACGGTATGTCATGGGGGCAAGAAAACATCAAAGTTTGGGCGGGAGAGTACTCGGAATGTAAAGATGCTGATATCGTCGTTATTACCGCAGGGGTCAACCAAAAGCCAGGACAAACACGGCTTGAATTGATCGATGTGAACGCCGAAATTATGACAAGCGTCACAGAACAAGTGATGGCTTCAGGCTTTGATGGCGTGCTTGTCATCGCTTCAAACCCAGTCGATGTCTTAACTTATCAAGCATGGCGGGTGTCCGGGCTGCCAGCCAATCGTGTCGTTGGTACGGGAACGACCCTCGATACCACAAGACTTCGAAAAGAAGTGGCGGCAAAATTAGCCATCGATCCACGGAATATTCATGGGTATATTATTGGGGAACACGGTGATTCGGAAGTCGCTGTCTGGTCCCATACAACGATCGGTGGGCAACCGATCATAGAATTGATCAAGCAACAAAATCGTTTGACCGTTGCCGATCTAGCGGTTCTTTCTGAACGAGTAAAAAATGCCGCCTATGAAATCATCGATCGAAAACAAGCAACTTTTTACGGAATAGGGATGAGTGTCGCAAGAATCGTTCGAGCGATCTTAAATGATGAGCAAGCGATTCTGCCGGTGTCTTCCTACCTTGATGGGGAATATGGCATCAACGATTTATTCACAGGTGTTCCTGCAGTCGTGGACCAAAACGGCGTCCGCGAAATTATTGAATTGACGCTTACCCCTGAGGAAAAACGGCAGTTTGATACTTCGTGTCATCAGTTACGAGCAGTAATTTCCACAATTGGACAAAGCAAAGTCAGCTGATCTCAAGAATACCAGTAATGAAAACCTCGTGTTCGTTTTTGCCAAAGCATGGCTCGACTATTTACGGTCGGCCATGCTTTTTTACATCTAGCCAAGAATGTTAAAAGGAAATGGCGTATTTTACGCGAAACGGCCACTATTCAACTCTCTTTTTTCTCACTCCTTTAAAAAAAACATCCTCAGTGAATGACAAAAAAAGAATGAACGATCAACCTTACAAACTTTCCGAGTTGTAAAAAGTGACAAAGTGTCACCTTGTATGGTATTCTTCAAAAAGTGACACTTTGTCAACATTTGGAAAACAGGAGGAAAGAGCAATGTTTCTGGCTATAAAAGAAATGCGTTATTCAAAATTAAGATATGGGCTGATCGTAGGAATCATGTTTTTGATCGCCTATGTTGTTTTTATATTGTCTGGCTTAGCTACCGGACTTAACTGGGATTTTAAAAAGGCCATCGTCGATTGGGATTCATCCGCGATCGTTTTATCAGAAGATGCGAATGACACATTTGCGGCTTCGCAATTGACGAGAGGGGATCTAGACCGTGTAGCAGGGACTCAAAAAGCCCCGATTGGTTTATACAGCAGTGTCATCACGGTCAACGATGAACAAGTCAATGTGACTGTTTTTGGTACACAAAACGATGCGTTCTTGTTACCAGAAGTCTTAGAAGGCAAGCTGTTTTCAAAAGAAAATGAGATCACGATTTCAGAAAACTTAGCAGAAGAAGGTATCAAGGTCGGAGACCAAGTGAAAATCGGGCGTTCAGATGAAACCTTCAAAGTCGTTGGGATCACCCCAGAAACGTCTTATACGGTGTCACCAGTGATTTATACTTCCCTCGATACTTGGACGAAAATGAAGTTTGCTAATCAACCATTTGCATCTGACAAGGAGCAGCCCATCAATATCATTGTGACCAAATCAAGTGATCCGAAAGTCGATAACCAAGAAGGAACCCAGCTCAAAGTCTTGGCAACGGAAGACTTCATTGAAAAGCTTCCCGGATTTTCTGCCCAAAACTTGACCTTAAATGCCATGATCTACTTCTTATTTGTTGTTGCAACGGCAATTGTGGGGATTTTCATGTATGTGATCACCCTGCAAAAAACGGCGATTTTTGGTGTGATGAAAGCCCAAGGCATTCGGACCAGCTTTATTGCCAAATCAATTATTGCGCAAGCATTTATGGTAGGAGTGATCGGGGTAGCCCTAGCCTTTGCAGCGGCATACGGCACCAGCTTGTTTTTACCAGATGCCATGCCATTTTTCTTTGAATTAAAGCAATGGCTGCTTTATAGCGGCATCTTGATTCTCGTGGCAGTTCTAGGCGGCTTATTCTCCATTCGGACGGTCACAAAAGTCGATCCAATCACGGCAATAGGAGGATAACAAAGATGAAAGACATTTTAGTAATGAAGGATATTATAAAAAAATTTGGCAAGCAACATACCGAAGTAACGGCATTAAAAGGACTCAATTTTCATGTTCAAGAAGGGGAGTTTGTCAGTATCATCGGCCCTTCCGGTTCAGGGAAAAGTACCTTTTTGACCATCGCTGGCGGCTTACAAAGTCCAACATCGGGAGAGATCATCATCAACCAGGTGAACTTTTCCAAATTAAATGAAAAGCAACGAGGGAAGTTGCGTTTTAAAGAGATTGGGTTTATCTTGCAAAGCTCGAATTTGATCCCTTTTCTAACGGTAAAGGAACAATTTTATTTGGTCGACAAAGTTACAGGAAAAGCCAAGGAAAAGGAACGGATTGATGAATTGCTTGCTTCATTAGATATTCTCGACCTTCAAGACAAGTTTCCCCGCGATTTATCTGGTGGGGAACGTCAACGAGTGGCGATCGGCAGGGCGTTGTTTAATGACCCAAGTTTGATTTTAGCGGATGAACCAACTGCCAGCTTAGACACCGATCATGCGTATGAAGTCGTGAAGTTATTGGTGAAAGAAGCACATGAGAAAAAGAAAGCGACAGTCATGGTCACCCACGACGAGCGAATGATCCAATGGAGTGATCGCATTTTCCGAATGGAAGATGGCAATCTCATCGAACAAAACGCCCCATCAAGAGAAACTGCACAAGTCTGAGTGGAAAAGTAGAGGGATTTGTTTATAATAGAGGGAGTAGATTGCGAATGATGGAGGAGAATCCCTTGCCAAGTACAACATTTTTTCATTTAAAACAAGAGAAAAAAGAAAAAATCGATGCCGTGCTTTTAGAAGAATTTTTCAGCAAGCACATCAGTCAAGTCAAGGTCTCTGCCATCGTCGAAAAATCGCACATTTCTAGAGGGGCGTTTTACAAGTACTTTCAAAACTTAGAAGATGCCTATGACTATGCGATCACCAACTATTCCAACCAAATCCATTCTGCGATTTTTACGTTTATCAATCGCAACAAAAATGATTTTTTCAAAGGGATCGAAGAATACTTGGCTTGGTGCAGTCAATGGTCACCTGAAGATGATCATTGGAAAATGATCCACTTATGTACTCAAAGCAATGCCTGGACGAAGCGCGATGCGATCCCTGACGATTCGCCCATGATTCGTCAGTGGTTGGAGCTGTTGGAAGAAAATCGCTTCACGATCCATGATACGCAAGAAGCCGTCAGTTTCCTTTACTTTATTATGGCGGTCGTGATGGATAGTCTGACAGATTTTATTTCGAATGAATGGACCGCAAAAGAGCTGATCAAAGATTTTCGCTATAAGGTGCAATGGATCAAGTATGGAATCAAAGAGGACAATGACGAAGAATAAACGCTTCGGCAAGAGGATGGACCAAATACCGCGAGCGGCGAAGAAGTTCATTTACAAAGAAAGAGGTGCCCGACAACCGAAATAGTTGTCGGACACCTCTTTTTTGAGGGAATGATTATTTTTTATTTACACGTTTCGCAATGATTGGCAAGATCAAGCCAATCAAAAGAAAGGCGATCGGTGTAATGATATTTAAGGCCAATTGGAAGAACCAAGCTTGCGGATCTGCCGCATAATCAAGCTTAGGAACCATCCCTAAAATGCAGGCAAAGGCCGTGAACAAGAAGCACCATAAGCCGATCCCAAAGCCAACCTTGGTGTTTTTCACGAATTTATAATCGGAAGTAAAGCGATTGGCGTGTTTGTTGACTAGCATAAAGGCTAAGAAGACCCATAAGTAACGCAATGGCATGACAACTGAATTCAAGTTCAACAACCAACGATACAGTTCGGTCATATTGCCGATTCCTAGTGCTGGAATAATGATCAAAATGCTGACTAGGATACCAGTCATAATATACCCATTCACTGGTGTTCCTTTTTTGTTTAGTTTTGCTAAGCCATTTGGTACAAATTCTGAATCAGCATCAGACAATAATATTTTCAATGGGGCATCAATTGAAAATGCCAACGCAGAAATTTGCGCCAACGCATTGGCGATGGAATAAAGAATGACAAAAAAGTTGCCAATTCCGTAGAAGTTTCCTAGTCGTTGAAAGGCTTCATAAGCGCCGTTGACCATCAAATCTTCTGGAATATGGTTGGCATCAAAAAGCATCCCCATTGCAATCGAGCCGAGCAAGGCACATAACGCCACCATACCGGCTAAAAAGATCATGCCTTTTGGAAATTCTTTGGCAGGATTTTTTGTGTTATTTACGTAAGGCGAGATTTTTTCACAGCCACCTACTGCAAATACCAGCATCGAGATCGTGGTTAAATAGGTAAAGTCAAATTTAGGGATATAGGTTGAAACAGATGACATGTTTGGTGTAGCAATTTCAGCACCAGTCATTGCTGGAGCAGTCACTGCTAAAAGGATAAAAAGAATCGACATCACGAACATGGCTGTTCCGGCGATGTTCCCAATCATTTTTAAGGTCGTCAATCCTTTAGAGGCAATCCATAAAAAGAATAGAAAAATAGCTAAACAAATCAACGATACTTCCATGGAACCCATCGTCGATACAAATGTACCATTTCCTTTAAATAACCAACTCAATGATACTAAGATTCCTTGGGGTTTTTGTGCCAAGTAGGGCACGTGAACGACCCAATAAGTCCAAGCAGCAAAGAAAGCCAACCGCTTTGTTGAGGTTTCTTTGATCCATGAGGAGACCCCACCACTTGACTCTTTGAAGGTCGATCCTAACTGACCAACACTTAATGCATAGGGTACAAAATAAAGAGCCATAATTAATAGCCACGAAACAACAACAGTCAACCCTTGTTGAGCGTAGTTGTTTACAACATTTCCCAGTCCCCAAACAGAGACGAACGCCATCAGCGCAATATTATACCAGCGTAATTGTTTCTCATTCATCGCTTTCTCCTTCTTAAAATGATTTTTCTGACTGGTTAAAATAGAGCGTTTTTTGAAATTTAGTGAGAAAAAAATTTCTTTCCATAAGCGCTTGATCACTATCAAGTTTCTTATGCATTTTTTCACAAATGTCAAAGGTCAAATTGAATAAAAAATTTCACTTGCTTCTTTTTTATCCAGTCGTCGATTTTCCATAGTTAGGATAAACCTCTGAATTCTTTTGGTCAAGAAAAATTAAATTGTTATTTTAAAAAAATAATAAATTTCTGATGATTGAAAAAGCAAACATCATCATTCATTAATAATCTGAAAGAAATGCTACTACATTCGGTCAAGGGGATGGATAGGAGAGGGACCATTTCATTTAAAAGAAGCGATGGCTCTTTCTAAAAAGAAAGAAGAGGTCGGTATTTCTTAAGCTGATATGGAGAAATTGTTAGATGAAGTATAGAGTATTATACATGCCTCAGCTACAAAAACAACTAAAGAAAATGGGTCGAAATCAAGCAAGAATAATTGTCGCTTGGATCAGAAAAAATTTAGAAGGAACAAGCAACCTTCGCCAATATGGGAAAGGATTAAATGAAAACAGTAGTGGCAAATGACGTTATCGCATTGGCAATTATCGTATTTTAGCAAATAGAAATGAATCAGAAATAGTGATTGAATGATTTGCTATTGGTCATAGAAGTATTGTATAGATAAAATAAAAAGCGGCAGCTGCCACTAAGGATGCTGCTTTTTATGTGTTTAGAAAGGACAATCACTCTACGAAAAGTTCTATAGCATCCCCAAGCTTTTTAAGTTATGATAATCAGAGAAAGCGGACAAGGAGAACGACAATGAAAGAACAATTACTCGCGTATTTGCAAAATCAAACAGCTTTTTTCTCTATCGAAAATGTAAGCGATGTCTTTACTGCGAAAGATATTGCCGAGAAGTTTTCCGTCAAGAGAAATACCATCAGTCACTACTTGAATCAGTTAACGGAAGAAGGTCGCCTTGTGAAAATTGCGACCCGACCCGTTTATTTTTTTCATAAGCAGGCATTTGAAATCCAAAATTATCCTTTAACAAAAAACGTGTATGATAGTCTGGCTGCTGTGGCGGAAGAAAAGCCTTTTTTTGATCAAAAAGAAGATTTCTTTTCCAGTGTGATCGGCAGCAAAGGTAGTCTGGCAGAAGTCATTGAACAGATTAAGATGGCAGCCTTCTATCCAAATGGCGGGCTTCCTTTCTTATTAACGGGAGAAAGTGGAACTGGGAAGAGTTTTCTCGTAAAAATGTTCCATCATTATTGTGTGGCAAATGAATTACTAGAAAGTGATGCGCCGCTGATTACGATCAATTGCGCACAGTATGCCAATAACCATGAGCTATTGACGAGCAATTTATTTGGACATGTAAAAGGAGCCTTCACTGGCGCAGAAGAAGATCGCGGAGGTGCATTTGAAGCAGCAGACGGTGGAGTCCTCTTTCTTGACGAAGTTCATCGACTGAATGCTGAAGGACAGGAAAAATTATTCACTTTTCTGGATCAGGGAGTTATCTATCGAATGGGGGATACGGGCCGGCCAATCTCAGTTGATTGTCGGTTGGTGTTTGCGACCACCGAAGATTTGAAACAAACATTTCTAACAACCTTTATTCGGCGAATTCCGATCCAAGCGACACTGCCCGCTTTGGAAGAACGGACAGTTTCCGAAAGGAAGCAGTTGATTTTGCAAGCATTTATTGAAGAACAAAAACGTATCGGTTTGCCGTTAGAGCTCTCACCTCAAGTAATCGAAATTTTAACGACCAGTCATTTTTCTGGGAATGTCGGTGAATTGAAAAGTACAATCAAAATTATTACAGCCAAAAGCTATACAGCCAGTTTAACACGAGAAGTAAAAAAAATAGCAGTCACTGTGTATCATTTGCCAGAACACTTACTGCAACTGACAGAAGAACCTAATGAAATGGGGGCAATGCAACCGGTTCTTATTGATAGCCAAACTCAAATCCAGCAGCTAACTGCGGAAAGTGAACCCGAACAACAAAAGATCATTCAAACGTATGAACAGATCTTACTTAATTATGTCCAAGCAGGGCAGGACTTTGCGGCGGCAGCCGAGCCTATTTCAAAAGTGATCGAAAGGCTTTTCGAAAATTTATTGTTTGATCATAAACAGGAACAAAAGCAGCGGACAATGATTTTTGTGACAGAGCATGTTCAGCGAATGATGGAGCAGATCGAGCATTCTTTTCAAATCAGTTTTAATGGTAGCATGGTTTATACAATCAGTTATTATTTATGGTTGCGGAGAAATGTGGAGTGGCTGCCGGATGATCAAGACAAACTTTTATTGACAGAAAATCTATTGAAAAGTGTGAAAAAGCATTATTCTACAAGTGACCGTTACACCGAGAATTTGTTAGGCCTAGTGCAAAAAGCATTGGATATCGAGTTAACAAGTATGGACCGAATCATTTTTACACTTTATATCAATGATATGGGGTATTCCAAAGATTCATCGCTCCCCCGCAGCATCATAGTAGCCCATGGTTACGCAACCGCCAGTAGTATCGCGAATGTTGCGAACCGCTTATTGAATGAATCGGTTTTTCAGTCTTTCGATATGCCATTAGAGGTCACGCCCAAACAAATTGCGGAAAGGGTTACCACCTATATTCAGAAAAACGATGTATCTAATGGACTCGTTGTCTTGTTCGACATGGGATCTTTGAAAGAAGTCTATCAATATATTCCAGAATTGGCGGTTCCAATTGTTATGATGAACAATGTAACGACAAGTGTAGCCCTCGCTGTGGGGGAGTGTATCCAACAGAATGTTTCCTTGAGAGAGATTCCAGAGCGAGTAAATACCTTTCACCAAAACGAATGGGAAATCATTCTTCCAAAAGTGAAAAAAGAGAAAGTTGTCATTACAACTTGTTCAACCGGAATTGGAACTGCTGTTCAAATCTCTACCTTATTAGAAAAGAGTATTCCTGATCATTTACAGATTCGGATCCTTCCTTATGAATTCAACCAGTTGGAAAACAGTGAACATATAAGACAGACATTGGCAGCGTATGACATTGTTGGTGTTGTGGGAACCACTAAACCTCGCCAAGAGCTGGCTCCTTTTATTTCTTTAGAAGAACTAATTTCGGGTGCTGGGACAGAGGTGCTATTAAGTTGGCTAAAAGAAGAATTGGATGAAGAGATGATTGCCTATGTGAACAATCAATTAGTAAGAAACTTTTCATTGGATCGAGTGATTCAATCGGTAACGATTCTAGATACAGAAAAAGTGATTTCTCAAATGGAATTTTTCGTGGGAAATCTGGAGCGCATGTGGCAGCAACGGATCGCCAATGATCGCAAACTCGCGTTGTTTGTCCATACGAGTTGCTTAATTGAGCGTCTTATTAGAAATGAAGCCATTGATACTTATCATGCCAGCGACACATTACTCCAGTGTCATGAAAAACAGCTGAATGAGATCAAAAAAGCATTTAGTGTCATTGAAAAGGTTTACAGTGTCGCGATACCGGAATCTGAAGTTTGCTACATCTATGATGTTTTGTTTGGAAACACTGATTCTTCAATGGTTGAAGCGGATTTTTAATCGATAAGAAAAGCGTGCCACTTTTTTTGGCACGCTTTTTGCGTTTAGTAAGATGTAACTTGGAGCAAAGTGAGGTGAAAGCAGTGGAACGACTCGTTATTTTAGCATCCCACGGACGATTTGCATCAGGAATCTTGCATTCGTTAGAACTTATCTGCGGTAAAAAACAATCAGTCCTTGCGATTGACTGTTATGTGGACGAAGCATTTGATCTAACGACAACGGTAGATACCCTGATGGAAACATATAAAGAACATGAAGTGATCGTTATCACAGATATTTTTGGCGGCAGCGTGAACAATGAATTTTTGCGTTATATCCAACAACCCAATTTTTATTTAATCGCAGGTTTGAATTTGCCATTGTTGATTGAATTGACGACACAACTTCAAGGAGGAGGTGCAATTTTAGAAACGATCCATCAAGCGCTGGCAAATTCGAAAGATATGATCCAGTTTTGCAATGATAGTGTAGCAAAAGAAATCGAAGAAGAAGAATTTTAGGAGGGACGACATGATTATTTTAACACGAGTCGATCATCGGCTATTACACGGCCAAGTCGCATTTTCTTGGACTCAAAATTTAGGCGCAGATTGTATTTTGATTGCCAATGATGATGTACCGACAAATGATATCCGTAAGACAACGATCAAATTAGCAAAACCGCAAGGCGTAAAACTGGTGATCAAATCAATTGAGGATTCAATTCATGCCCTGCAAAGCGGTGTGACGGATAAATACAAATTATTCATCGTAGTTGATTCCATCAAAGATGCGTATAAGTTAGCAGAAAACTGTCCAGAGATCGACAAGATCAATCTCGGTGGGATCAAAGCCAAAGAAGGCTCTAAAAATATTGGCAAAGCAGTCAATGTTTTACCAGCAGAAGAAGAACTCTTGAGAAAAATGGTTGCAAAAGGAATCACTGTCGATATCCGTCAAGTACCTTCGGATAAAAAAGTCGCTGTCGAAGATGTTTTATAAAGAAAGGAGCAAAAGAGATGCTGCAAGCAATATTACTTGGAATTGTTGCATTTATTGCGCAGTCTGAATACGCATTAGGAACGTCATTACTGTCGCGTCCGATTGTCACTGGATTGTTTACAGGAATCGTATTGGGGGACATAAACACTGGAATTATTATGGGTGCAACACTAGAGTTAGCGTTTATCGGCTCATTTTCTGTCGGTGCTTCTATTCCGCCAGATGTCGTAACTGGAGGGATTCTGGGTACAGCTTTCGCAATTACGGCAGGAGCGGGAACCGAGACGGCTTTACTGTTGGGACTTCCAATCGCCACATTGACCCTTATCTTGAAAAATGTTTACTTGGGGTTGCTTATCCCAATGATGAACCAAAAAGCCGATTTATACGCGGCAGATGGAAACTACAAAGGTGTAGAACGAATGCACTTATTAGCAGGTTTTGGCCTATCTCTGATGTTAGCCCTTGTAGTGACGATCTCCTTTATGGTAGGCAGCAATACGATTAGTAAGTTATTGGCTATGATTCCAGCCTTTGTACAGAACGGCCTATCAGTTGCAACTGGTTTGATTCCAGCCCTTGGGTTTGCCATGTTGGCTAGGTTACTGATTAACAAACAAGTTGCACCGTACTTCTTTTTAGGTTTTGCATTAGCAGCTTATTTAGAGATTCCTGTTACAGGGATTGCAATCTTCGGAGCAATAACGGCTGTTGTAGTCGTGAATTTAAGAAACATTCGTGGACAAGGGCAATCTATTCAAATGACTTCAGGGGAGGTACTAGATGATGATGAAGACTTCTAATGAGAAATCCGAAATTACCAAAAAAGAGTTGAATCGTGTCTTCTGGCGTTCGTTTCAAATGGAGTTCTCATGGAACTATGAGCGACAGATGAACCTAGCTTATGTCTATGCGATGATTCCGATTTTAAAGAAACTCTACAAAACAAAAGAATCGATGGCCGATGCGTTGAAACGGCACCTGGAATTTTTCAACACGACCCCGCATATCGTCACGCTTATTTTAGGAATCAATGCGGCGATGGAAGAAGAAAATGTCAATGATCCAAATTTTGATTCTTCAGCGATTGATAACATCAAGACCTCTTTGATGGGCCCTTTAGCGGGAATCGGTGATTCCTTCTTTTGGGGAACGTTGCGACTAATTGCTACTGGGGTAGGAACTTCATTGGCATTACAAGGAAATATCTTAGGTCCGATTCTGTTTCTAGTGATTTTCAATGTTCCTCATCTACTATTTCGTTATTTTGCGACTGGTTGGGGATATAAACTTGGGACAGGATTTTTAAAGAAAATTCAGGAAAACGGTTTGATGGAAAGTTTAACCTATGGCGCTGCAATCATTGGTTTGATGGTCGTAGGAGGAATGACCGCTACGATGATCGATATCAACATTCCTTTGCAGATTGGTTCAGGAGAAAATGCAGTTACGGTTCAAAGCATCTTTGATGATATCGTTCCGAAAATATTGTCATTGGGTGCATTTGGTGCTGTCTTTTATCTTTTGAAAAAAGAAGTCAAACCGCTGATTATTCTGCTGGGACTAGCAGTCGTAGGTATTTTAGGATCCTTGATTGGACTTTTTTAAGGAGGAATTGTTGTGGCAACGATGATGGATTATATACAAGAAGAGCAAGCAACGTTAGTTGAGATCTTGCAGGGGTTTGTTCCTAAAAAAGAAGAAAAAAGAGCTGCAATCGAGAATTTATTGATTTTGGCAACGGGCTCTTCTGCCAATGCCTGTTTAGCAGCAAAGTATGCAATGGAGAAATTAGCGCAGATCACTGTCACGATTGAAGAGCCATACCACTTTAATCATTACGGCCATCTTTCTAAAGAAATCGAGACAGTTTTGGCGGTTTCGCAAAGCGGAAAAAGTGCTTCTACGATAGATGCAGTGGCGCAGTTGTCCAAGCAAGATATTTATACGATCGGTTTAAGCAGTGATCCCGAAAGTCGCCTTGCTCAAAAAGTTAACGAAAGCATTGATCTAGGAACTGGGATCGAGACCGTTGGATTCGTGACCAAAGGATATGTAGCAACAGTATTGCAACTCTATTTAATGGGGGTATCTATTGGCTATAGCAAAGGTATATTATCCGACGACCAAGTGTCGATGATCAAAAATCAGTTAGAGGAGATGATTGAGGCCATTCCTCAGGTCATTGCTAAGACAATTGATTTTTTTGAGAAAAACGTAAGTATTTTTAAACTAGCGAATCGGTTTGTGGCAGTCGGTTATGGACCAAACTGGGGAACCGCTAAAGAATTTGAAACGAAGTTTACCGAAACCCTACGAGTCCCTTCTCAAGGATTTGAATTGGAAGCATATATGCACGGGCCGTATCTTGAAGCCAACCATGAACATGTACTTTTCTTTATTGAAGCTCCTAGCCTAAATCAATCAAGGTCCCAACTATTGCATGATTATATCGCTTCTTATGTGGGAAAAGCTTATACGATCACCACAGCAGCGGCAAAGAATCCCGATACACTTGGGTTGGACGTTGCATGTGAAGAAACGTTTTCTTCTTTGCTCTTAGTTATTCCGTTTCAAATTTTCTCCTATCTCGGGGCTGCTGCTAAAGGGATTGATTTGCGTAAACGTATTTTTGATGACTTTGATCAAGTGCTAAAAAGTAAAATTTAGAGGTGGAAAAGATGCTGAAATTTAATGAACAACAACAAATTGACGATATTCAAGGAATGTTAGATCTACGTCCAGAAATTGAAAAATTAGTCGATGCCCTTGACGAAAAAGGCTTTGATGCCATCTATTATCTAGGAATTGGCGGTACCTATGCTTCTGCGATGCAAGCTGTCACTTACATTAATGGAAAAAGTGACTTACCGGTTTACGTCCAACATGCGGCAGAATACTATACAACCGGCAACCGTCGATTGACGAAAGACTCATTAGTCATCTTGTCCTCTGTTACTGGAACGACACAAGAAGTGGTTAAAGCAGTTGAAGAAATCAAAAAAGTAGGAGCGACATTACTAGGATTTATTGATTCAAAAGGCAGTATCTTAGCAGAACAATGTGACCATGTCATCACGTATCCTGCACCGGGAACCGAACAAATCAAATTCTTTATGGTTGCCGATCGATTGATGAAAAACCATGGGGATTTTCCTGATTACGACGCCTACTATCGAGAATTGGATCAATATTTAGCAAAAGGATTAGTAGAAGCTGAAAAGCAGGCGGACGAATTTGGGCGAGCATTTGCGGAGAAACATCGTCACGATGCGATGCATTATTTTATCGGTGCGGGAAATCAATGGGGTGCTGTCTATTCTTATGCTATGTGCTATTGGGAGGAGCAAAGCTGGTTGCGTTCAAAATCGATCCATGCTGCTGAGTTTCTTCACGGAACGTTGGAAATCGTTGACGAAACCACACCTGTCACAGTGTTTTTAGGAGAAGACGAGCAACGTCCATTATCAGAAAGAGTAGCTAAATTATTGCCAAGAATTTGTGGAAACTATACATTGATCGATACCAAGGATTATCCTGTTTCAGGAATCAGTGAGAAATATCGCGGCCGAGTGCTGTCCCACTTACTGATGCATTGTGTGACGCAGCGCATTGATGCCTATGTCGAACAAATGAATTGTCACCCAATGGAAATTCGGCGCTACTATCGCCAATTCGAGTACTGATAGAAAACCAAGAGGAATAGGATCGATAGAAAGATAACCCAAAAGAACACTGAAATATAATGTTTTTATGGAGTGGATAGGGAAGCTACCTTAATAAGAAAAAGTGATCTATTCTTAAACTTCATAAATGAAGAACACCTGAATTCATAATTTAACAATGTATAGAGCGTTTCGTTAACCAAATGTTGATGGAACGCTTTTTTGGTATTTATTGGAGGAGCAAAAAGAAACGAAAAGAAAAAGGGAAAGGATTTGAAGGGACTTAAACAGTTACTAAAATCTAATACTTCCTTGTTGATAACAAACTAACGAAAGGCAATTAAGTTAGTTTAAAGTTAACAGGAAAAAGAGGGAGGCTGAATCAAAAGGTTTCTAATATTTGTAATAAATGGCAGCAATCTATCATTGAAAGACGTCTGAGAAGTGGAAGTTCTTCCTAAAAAGTTAGATCGAATTACCTTGATTTTTGAAAAGAGCATAGCTGAACTACTTAGAAGCGAGGTGTTTTTTGGGGATAGAGATAAGTGTTAAGGAGAGTCATATAAGTTTCTGAATGATCAGCAGTGGAGAAGGAAACCCTGGTGCATCTTTTCAAGGTGATAAAAAAGGCTTAAACAAAAAAATGGAACAGCATAAATGTTTTCGAAATGCTTTCGCACCAACATTTACCTGTTCCGTGGGTTTGGCACCCAATGGGCCGTGAGGGGCTCGAACCCGCGACCCGCTGATTAAGAGTTAAATAATTGATAGTTTTATTTAGTTTGAAAATGCTTTGGATATGTTGAATTTTAATAGGTATACCAAGGTTTTGAAATGTTTTTTAACACTAAAAAGCATAAACAAATATAAGTTAATAAAGAAAAAAATTAGAAGAATTCAAGAAAAACGTTGGCTTTATGGAAAACAAATCTAACAAATAAAGTGCTATAGAAAAACAATTTGAAAAGAATTATAAAAACTAAATTTAGCGAATATGAATATAGCGATGAATTGAGACAGATTATCAAATCTGTCTTTTTTTATTGCAACTAACTAAAAGGAGTGTACTTATGAGTAAAGTAAAAAAATTAATGACTACTCTCATGCTGTTTCTGACTTTGAGTGGTACGATCGTTGAACCTGTATCTGTGTTGGCAGAAACAGTGAACACGGTTGAGACACAAGAAGTACAAGAAGACACTACTGCAACTGAAGTAGTAGAATCGGCCACAGAAGAAGCAGAAACCAGCACCACTTCCTCCGATCAATCGACAAATACGAAGACTGATCAACAGGAAAAAATCGGAGAGAGTCAAAATGCAAATGATAGTCCGACGAGTGAAACAGCAGAAGAAGCGACGCAACCGTCAACTGAAGAGGCGGATCAATCGGTTTATGATTACCTCCGTGAACAAGGATACGAAATGCTCGCTGATGGCACGATCGTTAGTACGAATGGAACCTCTTATCGAGACGACTATTTGTCCGTTATTCAAGAAGTTCAAAACATGTTAAACCCAAATCCAATCAGATTACGAATGGCAAAAGCAGCGGGTCAATCGGTTTATGTGAACCGTGATTATGGTTCGTCTACAATCGGGTGGACGTATTCGAATGGCATTTCTGAACTAGGATGGTATGCGAAAAAAGATGCAAATGGTGGTATGCTCTGGTGTATTGAACCTGGGGTTCCCTTGAATTGGGGTGCAAACTATCCCTATACAACGTCAGAGGTTTCCCAAGACAAGTATATTCGGGCTTCGTTAGCTGTTTATTATGGATGGGAAAAACAAAAATCTGTCGTCAATGCTTTTTATACAGAGCGCTTGGTACAAGAAATCACTACCCGAGTAACTTCGGGTAGTATATATGATTATGCGGGTATGGCTAGTCAATCAGGCTACAATACGTTCCGTAAGAATATTTTGGAAGAAGTAGAAAGCTTCTTTACACTACCTTCATTTGCAGGTAAATCTTACACGGTAAAACTTGGAGAGACGTTAACATTAACAGATACGACAGGTAACTTACCAAAATACAAAGTGACAGCTGATACTGCTAATATGACAGTATCTCAATCAGGCAATACGTTAAAAATTACACCAAAATCAGATAGTAAGGAATCAGGGACACTAACATTACGCTATCAAATTGCAGCTGAATACGAAGGAGCAACAATTATTTACTCAGCGTCTTATTTACAAGATGTTATGAAGGCTAGAATTGGGGACCCTCGATTCTTCAGTGTAAGCTTGAACATTGAGTTACAAGGTCAAGGTGAAATCATTAAAGTTGATGAAAACGGCAATGGATTAGCCGGAGCGCAATTTGAGATCACGAATAAAACGACCAACAAAACAGAAACAAAAACAACTGATAAAGACGGAAAAATCTCTGGGAAATGGGATACAGGAACCGTCTTAGAAATCAAAGAAGTAAAAGCACCAACCGGCTATGTTTTGAATACGGAAAAGAAAACACTCACGATTGAAGCAAATAAAACGAAGTCGGTTACGTTCACAAACAAAAGCCAGCTAGGTACGATTTCTATCGATAAGTCTGGTGTGGAGTTTGGAAAAGATATGGTGAATGGCAATTATACGTTGGCGGGTAATACTTTTGAGGTTTATTCTGGATCAAAAGCAACCGGCACGCCAGTAACTACGATCACAACGGATGAAAAAGGGCAGGCAAAAACAAAGTCCCTTCCTTTAGGCACCTACACGCTGAAAGAAACAGTTGCTTCTGAAGGGTATTTGTTAAATACGAATACTTGGACAGTTGAAATCAAATATGCAGGTCAAAACGTTGAAATCACGAACGTAGATCAAAAAATTGAAAACCAAGAACAAAAAGGTTCGGTTGTTCTCACAAAACAAGATAGCGAAACGGGTACTGTTTCTCAAGGGGATACAACCTTTATAGGTGCAGAATTCGATTTGTTCCGCAAGTCAGACAACAAGAAAATCGGACATTATACCACCAATGACAAGGGACAGCTGACGGTCAATGATTTAGTGATCGACACCTATTATTTTATCGAGACAAAAGCGCCGATCGGCTACGTCTTAGATAAAACGCCGGTTGAGTTTTCTATTCAATACGCTGGTCAAACAGCAAGCGTCGCCAAACAAGCGACTGCAGTAAAGAAAAACAAAGTGATCACTGGCGGATTTGATTTGATCAAGACCGCAAATTACAACTGGTACACGACAGCCTGGAACTGGTTGACAGGGAAAGATCCTTCAGACCAACCAACCGTTCTTGAAGGCGTCGAATTTACCGTTACACAAGACTTTGGCAAGAAAGAAGTCGTTGGTAAAGCACTCACAGACAAGCAAGGCTATGTGTCATTTGATAAATTGCCTTATGGAACCTATGTGGTATCCGAAACGAAAGTACCAAACGGATATACAGGTATTGCAGACTTTAAAGTGACGATCAGCGAAGACGGTCAACGTTTCCACTATGTCATTGAAAATAAAGTAAAAGAAGCCAAGGTGAAATTTGTCAAAGTTGATGCTGAAACAGGAAAAACGATTGTTCGTTCAAATGCTGGCTTTGAAATCTATTCAAAAACCACCGGCGAACAATTAGTTATGCAGGATCTTCAAGGCAAAGAACAATCTGTGTTCTACACAGACGAAGAGGGTGTCCTTCAGTTGCCTACGCAATTTGCTTTTGGGAAATACTATGCCAAAGAGGTAAAAGCGCCTGAAGGCTACGTGGTGGCGAAAAACACGATTGATTTTGAAGTGACCGGTGAAGAAAAAGACGGTCTTGTGGTTGTTACGATCAAAAATGACAACCAAAAAGGACAAGTGACCCTACACAAAACGGTTCAAACGGCTATGTCCGTTGAAACAAAAGAAAGCGAGTACGGCAGCTACTCTGAGATCCAATTCGACCAAGCAAATGGCGAAGGCTTCAGTTTCAAGATCCGTCCAACAGAAGATATCGTGACAGCTGACGGAACGACTCGTTTTACAGCTGGTGAATTCTTACAAAAAGACGGAGAAGAACAAGTTTGGACCACTGATTCTGAAGGTAATTTCCAAACAGACGCTTTCTTATATATCGGCAACTATAAACTTGTGGAAGTCAAAGCACCAGCTGGTGTCAATCTTCAAGACACCAACCCGATTCCTTTTGAAATTACTTATGCAGGTCAAAACGTTGATATTACTTCAACTACGGCAACTGCTGAAAACTATCTTCAAGAAATCAATATTTATGGTCACAAACAACAGGAAGTGATTACTGGATGGGAAGATGGAAAAGCTGTTGTTGAATTGGAAAATGCCAATAATGGGCAAGTATTTGCACTAAGAACCGGACAAGACTTACAAATCGGTGATACAACACTGAAAGCCGGTACTACATTAGGCTATGCAGTAGTAAATGACGGTGTGCTTTCTTTTGAAAACATGCTGCTGCCGAATATTAAAGCCGATTACTATTTGCAAGAAGTGGACGCTGGTAGCGATCATGTGTTAAACGAAGAGCAATACTTCTTCACTTACACACCGGCAACGAATGATCGTGAACATGAGATCCATGTATGGGCAGACAGCTTTGCAGAAAATAAACAAGCGTTAACACGGATTGCTAGAAATCCAATTCTTAATAAATTGGCCCGTGCGACGGTCAAATTAGTGAAAACCGATGATTTGGACGGTCAAGCACTAGAAAATGTAGCGTTTGATTTAGTTCGTATCGATTCAATGATTGACGAAAACGGTGAAGAAACGACAACAGAAACAGTGATTTCTAAACATGCGACGAATGCAGCTGGGGAGATCGTTGTTGAAAATCTTCCAACTGGAAACTACAAATTCGTTGAATCTCGTCCATTAGACTGGTACGAAGACAATACTGATGATTTAATCTTTACGGTCACACCGAAAGAAGATGGGTCTGTGATTGAAGTAAGTGCAGTCAACTTCCGCAAACCATTAGAGATCACGACAAAATTTGCGACGACAAAAGATGGCCATAAACAGGCGAATCCGGATATTGATAACGAATTGACGGATTATGCTTCCGTGGATGGCATGAAACCAGGTCACACGTATTTTGTTGATACAGCATATGTCAATCGTGATACAAAAGAAGTCGTATCCACTTCTACGTCTGAGATCACAACAGACAAAGAAGGAACGTTTGAGTTCACAACAGAATTGTCCTTGCCAAAAGGCACGTTGAAAGACAGCACACGTCTGACTGCAACGCATGTCATTTATGAAGACAAAGACAAAACGAAGGAAATCGGCCGCCATGACGAACTGGAAAATGACGAACAAACCGTTACATTCAAATCACCAAAAGTATCTATTCGCACGAAAGCACATACCGGTGACAATAAGACACAGACGTTCACTCACGGGGATATTATCAACGCCTATGACAACGTAGACCTGAGCCATGAGAACGTCTTAGACGGCACTGAAAGATCATTTGAAGCGATTCTAGTTGCTCAAACACCAGATGGAAAAATGACCGATATTTGGACTTCTGGAAAAATTAATTACGTGGTGAATGACTCGACGATCGTTAAACAAGTGAAAACGAAAGTAGACACGTCTAAATACCCTGAAGGAACGACTTTCTTCTTCAAGGAAGTTGGTTACAACGAAGCAGGCGAAAAGGACTGTGAGCATAACTTCGATGGTAAAGACAAGCAACAATCTCTTACACCAGTGAAGAAAGGGACGTTGCCAAAAACAGGAGCAACGACTTCTCTTTATTTGACGGTAGCCGGTGCTGCTTTATTACTAGCAGTGGCTTTGGGATTTTTCTTTTTACGAAAAAAACAGATGAATAAATAAAGCAAAAGGGAAGAGCCTTCATGGTCTTCCCTTTTTTGAGGGGAGATCATGAGTATGTTAAAAGCAATGCTTATTGGCATTTTTGTCGTTATAGCAGCCTGTATCGTATTAGCTGTCTACGCATGTTGTGTTGTGGCTGGTCGAGCAGACCAAATCGACGAGTTCAGATCAAAATATACAAAATAAAATTGCAGAGTTGGAGGAAATCAAATGAGTGAAACCTTGCACCATGATCCAGGGATTTTACATTTATCACTTGGACTAGACGTCCTACTAAATTATAACGACGAAGGAACAAAAATTACGACGGTTCAGTTATCGAAAAGCCGTCTTGGCGAGCTTATTCGCAACAATACGGTCACACGTACCAGTATTTTAGGCGTTCAAAAACTAGGCCTAATCGTTGGTAGCAACAGTAATATCGTGATCAACGTGGAAGACTTGATTGGTTTTAAAGACAAAACACCAGTTGTCCTTAATATCGACAGTGAACAAACAGAACAAACATATGAGGGGAAAGATATCTTTCAGATGTCACACTTTGAATTTATCGTTTCTGAAGAACAAGACCTTCGGCCTTCTCAAATTGAGCTTCTTTTTCATATTAATAAAAAATATCAAGCCTATTTACAAAAACAAGAAGCGGCAAAAAAAAGCGAAGAAGCGTAAAATTGCTATTCGAAAAAGTGCGATTGCGCATAAAAAATAACCTATTAGGAGGAAGCTATGAGTGAAGAAAAAGAGACTCGCTCTCAAAAAACGCCGAGTAATAAGCGAAAAATAGTTATAGCTGTCGCCTTAGGAGCGATATTTTTCAGTACAGCGCTCGGAATTAATGCTCTAAATTCGTCATCCAAAAGTGAATTCAAGGATATGGAACGTGTAACAACCAGTTCCCAAGATCAGAATACAAATAGTTCTTCGCAATCTAAAACCCAATCTGAGAGTGATCGTACTGACCAAAAACAAGATGATGAGAAAAAAAGCAGTGACACAACGTCTGCAGATTCAGGCTTGTTTGATTCTATTTTTTCCCGTATTCAAGGTTCCAGTGAAGAAACAAGCCCTGCTAAGTCATTGCTAACACTTTCAGAGCTGAAGGAAGTAGCCAAAGTAACGGAAACTACGGAAAAAGAAAAAAATTCAGGAAAAGATTTGGCAGTTAATACCGATAACGAAGGGCTTGGTCCTATTTTAGTAGGAAAAGATGTTGAAGAAACAGATAAAGACGAGGAAATAGAACCTACACCTCTACCTACACCAGCGCCTATTCCTGATCCTAGTCCGGCTCCTGATCCAGAACCAACGCCTATCTTGCCAGTTGAGTCAAAGCCCAAAATTGTTGTTAGTCAATCCTACTTCGAATTGAACGAAGGCGATTCTTTTGATGTAAGTAACTACTATTCTGTCTTTGATTCAATGGATAAGTCACCAAGTGTGTGGATTGAGAATAGTACGCTTAGTGTTGGAACTAACACCATGATCATTCATGCGGTAAATAAATTTGGTTATTCAGATACAGCAACAATCACCGTACAAGTAAATGGCAGACCCAAAATTCATGCTTTTGCTACCACAATAGAAGTATCGATTCACGAATCTATTGACATGGTTAAATATTTTACAGCCACAGATCCAGAGGATGGGAATTTACAAGAGAAGATTGAATTCCTCTCAACTGTCAATACTGGAATCGAGGGAGAATATTTGGTGACTGCAACGGTATCAGACAGCAAAGGTTTTGAAGCAGTGCCTGTAACTATCCGATTCTTCGTTAAAAATGAAGCGCCTGTCATTCAGGGTGAATCTTCATATACGGTATCGATCGACGAATCATTCTCGATTCTAAATCAGCTATCTGTTACAGATAAAGAAGATGACCGAGATGGTTATCCGATTGAACTGACAAACGATAATATTTTAGAGAATAATCTTGATTTAAGGAAAGAAGGTAATTACACTATCAAAATCGGAAATGTATCCGATCGTGACGGCAAAAAGGTGGACGATAAGGTTATCACAGTGAAAGTTGTAAATGAGGCTCCTGTCGTTACAGTAAGCAATCAAACACTAAAAATTGGCGATTCATTTAATCCACAAGCCTTTTTAGATAGTATTTCAGTTTCTGATAAAGAAGACGATAAAAATCACCTGACACCAACTATATCGGTTGATGAAGAAACCTTGTATTCCATTCGTACAGATATACCAGGCGTTTATGAAATCGCAATAACCGCTACAGATAGTCACGGAAAATCAACAACCATTCTTACAATCATTACAGTTGTAGAAGACGATTCTGCTACAAGTGAAGATCCAGAAACAGAAGAGAATGAGTCGGATACACCTAGTGGGGACGGGGAAAATAGTGAAGTAGTTCCTGAAAATCAGGTTCCTGAAGAAACAGAGAATCACACGTCATTACCTACCGAAAATCACTTAGATTCTGTTGAAGCAGCACTAGAAGAACCTTCTAAAGAGGAACTGATCGAACACACTGATAGTTCTGATCTTGAGATCAATGAACAAGTGGATTTACAGACTCCAGACGTCTGAACAATCTTTAATAGAATAATAAATGGTGAGAGGATTTGATGGCGTGAAGGAACCGTACGATCCTTGTAGTCGTTCTCCACCGATAAGAAAGGAGAGATAATAGTCCTTGAATGAAAAAGAACTTGCTATTAAAAGGCTGCTCATTTCAATTTTAGATGCAATATTTGAACCTTCAGATGTGTATCAAGGGTTTATTGTTAAAGTGGTCCCAAAAGAGCTAAAAAAAGAAGGACAGTACAAGAATTTTGAAAGAACGATTCAACTGAATAACCTAACACGCTCACCACTAGAACTTTACTTGACTTGCTTAAGATGTCTTGCAATGCATATCGACACAGTAAACAACGAGTTCTTTCAAGAATCAGAAGGTGCGTACCCGATTTTACAGAAGCTGCTAGAAGCTTCACTAGAATTGGGTCTTTTTTCCATTCGAGAAATCGACGAACTAGAACAAAGAGGAAAAATAGCTGATATAGTAGCAAATTGCGGAAACTCAGCAGTATGGACATTGAAGTATCCTCTCCTGCCGGTTGCGTATGATGTCTATGTTATAAATGGCTACGCCATTAAGGGCGAGCTTAGAAGGTGGTCATATAATTATCAAAAGGACGGCAAAGTATGGCACAAATCTTTTTCAAGCCAAGAGGAAGCTATCCAGGAAAAGGAGCGACTTTGGGAAACAGCCGCTGAAATCACAGTAGAAGTGACAACGAAGCTAGAACGAATCTTTGACTTTGATTACTGCGTGGCTGTAAAACCGGATCTCGAATTAAATGATCTTTTTCAAGAGCATGGCTATGCTTATGAAGCATATGGCGTAAAGAAACACTATGTAAAAAAAGTACCTACGAAGAAATTCTTTCAAGAAAGAGAGTTTTTGATGCTCTATGAAGTGCCGTTTACTATCAAATTACCAAAATAAGAAAGGAGAAGTGGCATGGCTACTAAAAAAGAACGATCGGAAATCAAGAAAAAAACAATCAAACTCATGTCTTTAGACGGCATGGAGTATGATGAGTGGCTGCATGAACAACATGTAAAGTTCGTGGACGAGCAAGGAGAAAAAATCCTTGATCGATTAATGGACGAAAAATTGCAACAAACGAAAAAAAGCGACGTAAGTCAACCAACACAAGCAATCCATGGAGGAGAAGTAGAATGACAAAAAAGAGAACAGGTTATCAATGGTTAGGATTGGCTTTTGTCCTTTGGGCAATGGCTTTTTTATTTTTCACAATTGACTTAACTGCCTTTGCGGATGTTCAAACTACATTGAAAGATATTGAAACCGGTGCAGGCACACAATTCAAAGCAATCGCAAATATCGGAATCGGGATCATTATCATTCTTTTTGGTGGCGCCCAATTCTTAGGAGCAGAAATCAAGTCATGGGCTAAAAAATTATTGATTGGTGCGATTGTAGGTGCCATTGTAATCGTCAATTTTGACTGGATCAGAGATACTTTCTGGGGTTGGATCGGAGGATAACAAATGGTTGAAGTGGAAATTCTTGACGCTCAGATCAAGGGATTTACACTTCCTCTTTATCCTTTAGAATGGGAAGCGTTTCTGGAGGTTACTGAAGCAATGAATCCTTCAGAAATGCTATCCTTTCAGCTTTTGGAAGTTGATGGAGCGCCTTTTTATCAAGGGAAATATGAAAAACAATCAAGCCTAGAATCTTTCGAAGATGATTTAAAGAAAAAACTAAAACTCTTAGTAAAAAAGAAGGGAATCACAAAAGAAGAGGAGCAACAAATTCTCGAAATGACTGGTTTTATCGATAAAAAGCCTTCCTTACCAACAAAACACAAGCAGAAAGACGAAGCTACTTCCACTAGAATACCTAGACCAAGCAAGAAAGAGAAAATTTCGCAAAGTCAACGATCAAATATTTTTTTCAGGACGTATTCGATTTCCACACTTGTTAAACTTTTCCTGATTTTATTAATAGCAGCTGGTGCGTATTTTCTCAAAGAGGAATTTCTTTCAGGAAAAGAGGAGCCAACAACTTCTATTTCTTCAAGTGTCGAAATAACAAAAATTACCCTTGATAATTATATGGAAGTAGCGGAAAAAGAGACGGATAGACAAGAGGAAGTTGTCAATTTTTTAGTTGAGCAAGAAGCATTTGAACAGTTAGAAGCATTTCAAGAAGCCTATCCAACGGAGATTGGTAAGTTTGAAGTGGCTTTCAATCAAAAGGACTGGCAGACAGTGATAGAAGCGGATATTTCTACACTAAACAATGCGAGGAAAATGATGATGGCGATTGCGTTTATTCAATTAGACCAATTGGAAGAAGCAAAGCTAATAAGCGAAAGTCTGGAAGATGAGCAGTTAGCTATGCAGCTGGCTGTTGGCTATTTACGGCAGAAAAACGTGGATGAGGCAAAGAAGATCCAGGACAAATTAAACGATGATCAGTTGGCAGAAATGATTGATACAACGAAGATCTATGTTCAAATGATCTCTTACTATTCCAAAGAAAAAGATACGAAAAACCAAGAATTGTGGGAAAGAAAACTCGAGAAAATTGGTAACGAGTTTCTTCCATAGGAGGTAAAATTTGAAGACAAAGATAGGGTGCATTAATGAAAATTAGAATATACGGGAATGTATTTTTTAAAACGAAACAGAAATGTTAGTATTGTGGTAATATAATACTGATAAAACTTGATGCAAAAAATAACATCGGACGAAATTTTAGTCCAAATGGTTATTTTTATGCTGACATTGTTATTATAATCACATGTTTGTGTGTTTATAATAAAAAAGAAAGAGGTTTTGTTATGAAAAAGAAAATTTCTGTTTTAGTTTTATTGGGGAGTCTATTTGCACTGGAGTTTTCTCCGGCGGTACTTGCATCAGCTTCTGAAGTGAGCCAAGAACCAGTCACAAACGTGGTCGAAGTAAACGATGCTCCGGAAACTACCATAATTTCTGAAATAGAACTAGATGAATCATCAGGCAAAGAGGAAACTACAATTGTTGATAGCGATGGAAACTATTTAGGCAAGTTAAGTGTTCAAGAAGATGTGAGCATCACAACAAGACAAGCAGGGGACAAATATAAGCTTTCTAATAAAACTTATAGTGTATCTTTTATTGGAGTAACTTGTAACTTTGGTTATAAAGTAACTGTAAAAAACAAAAAGATCACAAGAGCGTATGGAACTTGGTCTAATGGTTTGCTTTGGTCAACTAGCTTAGGAAGCCCATATTATACGTCTACAACCTCCGGAGTAAAGGGGCAAACTTCGGTAGGAATAGATTGGTTAGGGTGGAATACAACGGTCAGACTATATGGAAATATTTCTGGTAACTATTTAGTTACAGGAATGAAGTTATCATAAATGTTTTCCATGAATTTATTGCCTCTCATCGCTATTGATATTTTGCTAATAGCTTTATGTTTTTTATTTGTTTATCAATATAAAAAGGAAAGACTTCTTTTTTGGAAAGTAGCTTTGATCATTAATATTTTCCTCATGATAGTTGTGTTCCTACCACAAATTATGTTTATCAAAGCTTCGCTCTTTTAATAGCTTGATGAATACGGGTCGTCTTCAGTGAATGAAGTCGACTTTTTTACTCCCTAAAATTTATTAACTACTTGAGAGAATAAAACGGACGATTGGATATGAGGAGGATTACACTATTTGGAGATGAAGGGAGTTTTTTAACAAAGAGAAAAAACAAAAATAAACCAGTCTTGAAGGTACACAGTTATCTTTGCAGCTAGCTATTGGATATTTAAGACAAAAGAACGTGGAAGAAGCAAAGAAGATACAGGATAAATTAAACGATGATCAGTTGGAAGAAATGATTGATACAACGGAGATCTATGTTCAAATGATCTCACACTATTCCAAAGAAAAAGACTCAAAAAACCAAGAATTGTGGGAAAGAAAACTCAAGCAAATTGGTAAAGAGTACCTTCCCCAATAACTATGAAAAAAGATGGAGGAGAGGTAAACATATTAACAAAGATCCGAGAATTTCGAGCGCATAGAAAAGTAAGGAAATGGAATAGATTGCTAGCTCAAGAGAATAATAAAGCCCTGGCTATTGGCAAAGGAGTCCGTTACCACCATTAGTGTTCGTAAGACCTATTATTATCAATGCTTCCCCTTTGCTTACAATTTTGTAAGGAGTAATTATTTTTCTATGTGGTATAGTTTTACATAGAAAGTATTAAAATAAGGAGTGGTAGCATGTTTGATAATAGCAGTTGGAGAAGAAGAAAAAAGAACGTTTATTCTAAAAGGAAGAAGCTTTTTACGTGCTTCACTTTAATGCTAAGTCTTTGTATACTTAGTTCGAATGTAATACCGGTTATAACTTATGCTACTGAACTTGATGCTTATGAGAAAAAACAATCAGAAGTTTCAGCTGATAATGAAGTTTTACCAGAAACGTTAGATGAAAATCTTAATTTTGACTCCATTACAAACTTTATTTCGGAACAAGTTGTTGATGATACGAATATCCAATTTACAGATGATGGCGTTTATATTGATGGCAAATTCTATACCCCAGAAGAATTTGATAAACTTCTAGATAAAATGGAGGATCCTACGGAAGTTTCGATCGAATTAACTGGAAATTCATCGGGACCAATTCAGTCCAGAGCTTTTTATATACCTGCCATTGGGTATGCAACTACTTGGCTTTATACTGTTCCTGGGATTGGACAAATAGCTGTGGTTGCAACTGCTGCTGTTGCTGTTGCATATGGGAGCTATATACTTAGTAAAGCCATTATAAAATCTGGACACTGGGCTTATAATAAAATAAGAGCGCATGTCAACGCTCGGCCAAGACCAAAAAATAAAACAACAACTAGATATAATTATCAAAAGTCTGTTTCAAAAAGAGATTATATCGCCTATAATTATAATATTTCAAATAAAATTCTTGATGGTAATGGGAGAGTAAAGATTAGGGATTTCAGGGATAAATTTGGTAATCCTCCCAAAGATTCAGATGGAAAATCGAGTAAAAGGTTTAAAAATGGTCGTTATGATATTCAAAAAGATAGAACAAATCATAAAGGCCGGTATAAATTAAATAAAGATGGTAAAAGAGTTGCCACAGTAGATGGTGATGGTACAATTTCAGGAAAATAATTAATTAAGAAAGTAGGAAATATAATGAACTTAAAAAATGATTGGAAATTAATTGCTGAAAATAATTTAGATCTAAAATTATTTTCAAACGTCGAAAATTCTAATGAATTAGTTATCAGAGATAAAAATGATACGGGGGCGCTCTGTTCCTTTGTAATTTCTGATAGTGATATCGAAATACAAGAAATGTCATGGGCTATTTCTTTAAAAATTAACTGGGAAGATAAAACGATATATTTAACTAATAGTGAAGAAAAAAATAATAGCTAATTGTTGTAGTTTTTCAACTTAGTCTTGATGAAATTTGTATAAGAAAATTTGACCATAGCAAGCAAGACGAGCGAACTATGATGACCTAGCAAGTATGCTCTATTCTTGAAAATCTCATAACCTCATTCTTGAGAGATTCAAGGTGATGAAAAAAGACAGATGACTAATTCATTTGTCTTTTTTTGTGCAAAAAAAGGTCTGTTTTAGCGAATACATGAGAGGAGGTTCTTATGGTAACAAAAACTAAGCAGAAAGAAGTCAGTAAAGACCACAAAAAGAATTACGAAAAAGAAAAGAAGAATAATCTGCGCTTTTTGGCTAATCGAAAATTTCTTACTTATTTTTCCGTGATCGCATTTTTGGTGCTAATGACATTAGGAAATTGGCTTTTCCACCAGTGTGTTGCCTTTTTAAGCCAACCACTCTTTGATTTTACAGTGAAGCGAGCGCATGTTTCGTATGGTCAAACGATATTCTATTACCCACTATTGCGGTATCCACTATTTTATCTACTTCTTTTCCTTGGGATTGTGGCTTTAATTGGGTACTTTGATTTTAAACTATACACGTCATTTCGACCTCTAGAAGACGATTTAACACAAGGAACCATGCATTTTACCCCTGAAGAGGATATGGAAAAAGAATATGAGATAGTCCCTGTTCATATTTTTGCTGAAGATGAAGATTTTTATGATGGAATGCCAGGGTATCCGGTAGGTCGTAAACCGCAAACACCTGAAGAGAAAGAAAAAGGAATATTTCACTATTATGTGGATACGTCTGATTCGAACTCGGCGACCCTTGCCGGTACAAGGCAAGGGAAAGGCATTTACTTTATTGATCCATTTATTGATATTTTAACCAGGGCCCGCTTAATTGCTGATCGGGCTTCTTTTGTCATGACTGCGACCAAAGGGGATGAGCCGAGAAAATGGTACAAAACACTGAAACGACGAGGGTACAACGTTCGAATCTGTAATACCGTGAATCAATATTTCTCAGACCCAATCCCAACCCTAGCTGTTTTCAATAATTATTATCGACACTACAAACGACTAAAGCAAAAGGCAGACAAAGCGAGACAACAAGAGGATAAAGCGAGTCGCATTAAGTATAACGTATTGGCTGAGCAACAATTAGCTAATGCAGAAAAAGCGATCAACCAAGCTGCATTCCTTTATTTCAAAGAAGTGAATGAAGGCAAAGATGGTGGTTTTTGGACGAAAGCTTGTCGTAACTTGTTTATTTCTACTGGTCTTGCTTTGGCAGATCAAGAGTTTGAACAAAATGAAAAAATGAAAGTAAATCCATATACCATCTACACAGTGGTCAATGACATGATGTCCAAACATATTAAAGAAGGCAGCCATGATTTTTTGAATCAGTTCGTAAAGGATAAAAAGGACCTACAGCGCTTGTTAGCTGAATATGAAGATAAATCATACTTGGATGTTTTTTTTAGTGAAATGCCAAGAAATCACCCTGCGAAACGTTATTTTGATGCAATCAAAGCATCTGCTCCCGCACAAGTGACGCTAGGAAATATCGTGACACATTTTGATGGAGATCTCCAACAATTCCTCATGAGTGCCAACGCAAAAATGACTGCTTATGATGATGGATTTGACCTTGAATCAATCGGTTTTGATCGTGAACGTCCGACTGCAGTCTTTGTGGTTTTATCTGATGCAGATTCTTCTAATAATGCAGTAGGGGTCAATTATATTGATCAAATCTATCAAGTGTTGCTCAATCGATGCAACTTAGAGGATGACTCGGCTTGTTATCGAGCAGTCCATTTTATTTACGAAGAAGGAGGAAATTTAGGCGTTGCTATTTCTGATTTAGCACGTAAGTGGACTTCAGGGGCGAGTCGAAAGCTATTTAAGCACCTGGTCTTACAAGACACCGAACAATTAACGTCGTTATACGACGAGCAAACAAAGGAAATCATTTTAGGGAATACGGCCAACCTCGTGTATATTCGAACGGGTTCTAAAGCTACTAATGAATATATCTCTGGACGGTTAGGAACTCGCTCAAATTATTCTAAGACAAGGCATAAAGACCCAACGTCGATCAGTTCTTCTGAAACTGAAAGTTCGGAACGAATCGATCTATTAGCCAGTTTTGAGTTAGAAAGAACGAGAACCGGTGAGTCAGTTGTCCTTCGAATCAATAAACATACTGATTTAAAAGGGAATCCGATTTACCAGTACCCAATTTTAAATTCTCAAGAAAATGATTCAAATATGATCCCTTTTTATGAATTTCGGAAGTTAGACAAAGTCTCTTGGGAAGAAATACCTGTAAACAACCAATTTGTGGAAATGGAACTTGAAGATTTGGATTGGTCACTTATGCCCCAAAAGGAAAAATCAGACAAACCAGCTGTGGTGCAAAAGGAAGTCTCACCAATCGAAACCTACAAGAAACCTGTTCCTAAGAAGGAGGGGACGCAATTGTCTTTATTGTCACTGGAAGAATTGATCCAGTTAGAAAAAAACAATGGAAAGGAAGAAAGACGGAAAAAAGAAGAAAAAGCAAAAGTTTTAGAACGGCTATATTCGGTCGAAGAAAGGAAGCGATCGGTTAAAGAGTATTATTCAAATGAGCAAGTGGAAGAGATACAGAAAATAATGGCTCGTTTCTTTGTTGGACAAAAAGAAGTGTTACAAGAACTGAAACAAATACTTGAAAATGGCCAGGTACAGTCTTTATGTACATTCTTGTTATCAACCAGTGAAGAACGAATGATCAATCGTTATATACAGCAGTTTCGAGAATGGAAGGAGATAGCTTATGAGTGATAAAGAAATTTTAGAAAAGCTACTCGAATTTGCGCCATTCTTGAGTATTCAGAACATGATCAAGGATATTGGCCGAGCGGTACTCTATTGGATCTCCAGTGTTTTGATGTGGATTGTTGAAAAAGTAGGCGGGGTACTGACTGAAATGGTTAGTGTCTTAGGCTTTTACAACGCTACGGATATGACCGGCAAAGGGGGAATCCTAGAGACTTTTAGTGCTTTTCAAAAATTTGGAATCGGGATTACGCTTTTGATTATAGGTGCAGTTCTATTTCTGGGAAAAACAGAAGAAACAAGAGCTGTTCCGTTAAATGCTCTGTTGATGGTAGTTATCGTTATGTTACTTCCTTCAATCATGTCAGATGGAATTAAGATCGTAAATTCTACTGTCGATGCAGTTAGCAGCGAACAAGCCGAATTTGGCTTTGACAGCTTCAAAAAAAATGTTACCGATGTTTATGTCTTAGCCGACAATGGGTGGACAACAACGGAACCAAAAAATAAGAATTACTTAGAAGACCGGAATTTTTTTGATGTAAATGAAAAAATCACAGATGCTGAAGATATTGATAATGGAGAGCCTTTACTATATGAAGTGGTGAACAGTAAGTCAGGCAGTGGGAAAGAACTCCAAAAATTTGATTCTGATGGAGGAACAATCGCCAAATGGCTTATGAAACAGCTTTTTGTTAAAGGCTACTATCGGTGGTCGATCAATTGGCTACCATTGATTGCGACTCTTGCGTGCCTAGCATTCTCCCTGATTATTTCCCTTGTTCGTTGTGGTAGGTTAGGAATTGAACTCGGATTTAACTATATTTGGGCAAATATTGTTGCTTACTTCAGTATTCGAAATATCAAATTTCTCAAGATTGCAGTTTTAGAGCTTTTTTCAGGATTTGTTTTGATTCTCTCTATTTTTGGAATGTATGCTGTATTTATTGCTTATAATTCCTGGCTAGGGACACAACAATTATCCGTATTAGCTCAGATATTTGGGATTATCGGAGGTGCATGGTTTATCTATGATGGTCCTTCTATCATTCAAAAAACGCTTGGTATCGACGCCGGACTATCTACAGCTGGAAGTTTTGTGATGGGAATCGGTGCAATGAAAGCTGTCAAGAAAGCAGGCGAAATGACTGGTAAGACGGTTAATGGTGCCGCAAACATGGCCGGTTTTGTGAAAGGATTATCTGAAGGAATGTCTTCAAAAGAGGAACCAAAAAATGATGAAAAAGCTGGTCTAAATTCCGAAATGGCGAAGAATACCAACGAGGATCTTCCGGAAGAAGAAAACAAGAACGGCAGTAACAACCAACAACCGGATGTGCAAAATCAAGAAGATTCGAATGAAAATTCCGAAGAACTCGATCAACCTCAAGAGAATGAGCCAGGTACAAGTGAAGCAGAAACAGAGCAAGAAACGAACGAAGATCAATTAACACAAACACCCGAAAATCAATCAGATGTTGAACTTCAAGAAGAGCCAGAAGCTCGTATCGAAGAAAACCTTGAACTGTCTGAAAATGATAGGAGCTTGGAACAAACTGAGCCGTATGCGAATGATTACGAAAATAATATGGAGGATGATCACAATAACAATAGTGTAGATGACTTTGAAGGGGAATCCAGCGGTTCAACACATGTTGAAGAACAAACACCACTAACAGATGAACCAGAAAGCAACAATGATCAATCAAATCTATCGACAAGTGACAATGAAGTGCCATTTAATGAGTCAACTGCTACCAATTTAAATTCAGGTGATGCTGATACCGAACAGACGGTTAATGAGAAAGATTCAGCTGTGAAAAATAATTCTGCGACTAAGAATGTCAAAGGAAATCATACGGGAAATAAAAAGCCGGAAAATGATAAAGATGAAGAAATGCCGAATTCATTCTCTAAAAAAGTCAATCAATTGGTCCATACGCCGAACTACCAAAAGAATACGAAAAATAAGGTAGGAAACATGGTTGATGGGTACAATCGAAACAAAGAATTTGGCCAAGAAGTAAATGAATGGTTAAAACAACGTAGAAACAAAAGAGAAGAGCAGCACCCTGAATCTGTCGCTCCTTACCTGGATAGAAAAAGAACAAAAAATAAATCAGAGTAGGTGATGGAACAGTATGCACGATATTCAAAATGAGATATTTACAGAAACAAAGTTTTGGGGCGCTATCTTGTTAAAAGATGGTGTGGCCGGACTTGTTGTGTTCAACCTTGCGAGAAGCGTCCAGAATGCGACTTTCGGGCAATTACAAGGATTTTCCTTCTGGTTTGTAATCTTGATGGGCTTTTTTTGGTTATGTCCTAGTGTGAGTAATGCGAAACTGAGGAACTATCAACGATTATTTATTACTTTAACAAACAATCGGTCGACCTACCATGCGATTGAGCGTATTGATTTTGAGGTACAAGAACGAATTGAAATGGTCATGGGAACAACTGAAGAAATTCAAGAGGAAGACGAATTACTTTCCTTAGAAGAACTTGAAATTGAGCACTTGGATAAAGTGTAATTCAGGGAAGTGTTTGTGGTATAACAACAGAAAAGTAATGTTTGTGACGGTGGCTATCTTTTGAAAGGTGGTGGTGCTTATGAAAATAAGTGCTAACTCTTTAGAAAGTAGAAGCCTTTTGTCTGTAGCTTAAGCATTAGGGGGAATGATTAGTTTCGGTTCTTTAATCGCAACGATCATTGTTGGTATCCTAACAGCAGTGAAAAATGACAAAAAAATAACCGTCAGCTTTAGCGGACAACGATTATCTTTTAAATAGTAATAAAAACCCGTCAACGCCTTAAACGGTGCTGCTAGGGGAGTTGTTAGCGCAACTCCTTTTTTCATAGTTATATTACTATAAATAGGCTTTCAGTTCAAATTATGTCAAACTAGAACATTTCTGATAATATGTAAATTTATCTCTTTTACAATTAACCAGGATTAAAAGTTTAACCTATTGTAAATTTGAAATAAACTGATCATTTGTATAAAAATAATATAAAATCGCAAAAAAACTCTCAACTTTGATATAATTATTTTAAATTATTCTGGGAGGAAATATATTGAAAGATAAATTGAATTTAAAAATATTTCATCTGGTTTTTATATGGCTTTTTATTTTTGGGATAAGTTATGTAATTTATCTGGCTCGAGGAGGACATTTAAACGAAGCTGAAATAGAAAAAATATCATACGTCTTTATTTATATGTTCTTAATAGAGCTAACAGTAATTTTGATACAGGCATCGTTTTCAGTATCAAGTTTGATTATGAAGATTTATTTCAAAGTTCATGAAATACGAAGAAAAAAAATAGAGAAGAATACTTTTAGCTGGATTTCAGATGAAAAGATAGGAAATGTTAGCGAATTAATTACAACATTAAATTTAAGAAACAAGGATTTTGATATAGACTGCAAAACAAGCGCAGATCGATACAATTATATAAAAATTTATATTCGTGAAAGTTGGTCTAATCATGAAGTTAGACTTTGGCATTCCCAATTAAAAGTAAAAGATAAAAACAAGGATCTTTTATCTTTTATTATTGCAATTGTGTTCTCTTACTCTGCAATAAAGGAAATTATTAGCTTTATTCCGAGGGTATACACTTTTATGATTGAATTTTATTCAGCATTTAAGTTGATAGGAGTCATTTTATTTGCTGAAATTGTAATGTTGATATTTATTATACTTTGGGGATTGGTAACTTATGTGAGATATGATTCTAGAATGACAAGTTTCTTTACAGTAATACTAGGAGATATAATGGAAGATATAAAAAAAGAAAGTGCTTAGAATACTGTCATAATTTGAATCCTATATATTTATTAAAATTGAAATATTCTTACTAAAAAGTGCTTTATCAACAGTATGTTGATAGAGCACTTTTTTTAACTAATGGAGGTGCAAATAAAGGAAATGATTAACTCAGAAGCGTTACTACAAGAATTAGATGAACAAAAAACGACCCCTAAAGTAGTGAAAGATCCCTTGCTTGAAGAAAAACGGCAGAAAGTTCGTCGACTAAAACAAGAGAAGACCGTCTTATCTTTGATTCCGTATCGAAGAATCATATCTGAAGATTGTTTTGCGATGGAAAAAGAAGTCACTAATTTTTATCGAATCGAAGATGCGTCTGCACGTGACGGAAGTGAACAGCAGCGACAAGAAGCATTGCATGATTACCTGGTATTCTTACGTACCGTCCACAAGAATCTCAAATTGATCTTTACCAGTTTTCCGGTCGATATGTCGGAAAACATTGACTATGCACGTCGGCGCTTTAGGATGCGAAAAGGAAACAAAAATGTACAAACAGAACAGGCAATCACCCTTAGTCAACTAGAGTATTTAGATAATAACAAACCAATCAACACGGTTTACTTACAAATATTCGCCACAGATAAAGAAGAGTTAGAAGACGTTGAACGAGAAATTATGAGTGTTTCTACGGCGAATTTCCGACCTGTCAAAATGTCATTAACTCAAAAAATCAAGCTACTTGTAAGATTGTATAATCCTTTATCAACAATTCCTATTGGCATTCCCTACCAGGATACGGATGAAACTGGAAGAAGACCGGATGTCCAAAAAATCGTTGATAAAAAAGGATATGATCCACTCTTTATCGGCCAAATTCAACCACTAGGGGGATTGAAACCTCATTCGCCAACAGAATTACAAATTGGTAATGGCTTCATTCGTGTATTGAATCTACTTGTTTATCGGCCAAAAAATAATCCGAATTTTTGGGGACAACATATTTTCAATATGAAAAATGCCGTGACAACACTGGACATGCGATCGATCGACGTGGCTAATCCTATGGTAGAGAAAAATCTAAACAATTCCTTAGAAGAGTACGAAGATCAAGTAGCTACTTCAAAATCCAGAATATCGAAGAAAAAGGCGAAGAACGAATACTACAAATTAGATCAAACAGTTGAACAGATTCTTGAAGGCCAAGAGGTGCTAAAAGAAATCCATGTCCGTTATATAATCAGTGCGGAATCGATTGAAGAGTTGAACAGCAAAGAAAAAGAAGTCCATATGCAATTAGGTAAACGACAGTTTCAGGCGTCATGTTTCTTAGATGAACAGGAGCGACAGTTCAAAGCTTCCTTTGTTTCTTATACTCAAGGACGGCAACTGATTCGAAGAAAAGGGAAAGAAATCAAAGGATCTGCGCTTGCAGGCAGCTATCCGTTTCATTTTACGAATCATATTGATCCAGATGCTCCATACTCCGGCTATCCTTTATATGGATCAGGAATTATCTGTCTATCACCTACACATAAGGATCGCCAAAGGAAATCGTACAGCATGATAATCGTCGGTAGTCAGGGGTTTGGTAAAACGACCGTTTCCAAGAAACTAGCGAAACAATTTGTAGAATATGGTAATAATCATTTTGGCTTCTACATGTCTGATGAAACAAAGCGTTTGACTGAATACCTGGGTGGAATCCATTTAGATGGCGCAGAAGCACGGTTAAATCCTTGTCAGATTTACGCTTCAGATGTGGATGCCAAAACAAAGAGAACGAAAGAACAACAGTCCTATTTAACAAATCTAACAAAAATGCGCTTGATTTTTGCTTTGAACAACGAAATAAAGAGTGATGATCCAGTGATGGTGGAGGCGAAAAAATTATTTCCCAAAGCCTATGCCAAGTATATGGAAGATCACAACCTTGATTTATCGAAAATCACTCAATATGAGTCAGAACAATATCCAATTTATTCGGATATTTTAGACTTTGCAAAGAAAGAACAGGCAAGTGAAGTTGAAGAATTCCGAAAAAAGAGCTTGTATGAGTTGGTATCGCAATTAGAATCTTTTATTGATAATTCAGGGAATATCTTTAATCAACGATCAGAATTTGATTTTAGTCACCGGCAGTTAGTTACGTTCGATATGCAGAACTTAATCAAATCGGATAAAGCGACCTATAATGCGCAATATTACAACCTTTATACTGCTGCTTTTAGTGAAGCGGTACGTGTCGGGCAGAGGGAAAAATATCTCTTTGACCGGAAACAAAAGCGAGTGGATGAATTGATCTACACGAATATTACTTCAGATGAGTTCCATAATCCGATCCGTACGGAAAATTTGACCCTGTTAAATGAATTGGACCGCTATAACCGTGAAGCTCGCAAGTTGTTGATTGGACAAACGTTTATTTTGCATGACATTGCGGATGCTTTTCCGGATTATACGGACGGAAAGATGGGTGAAATATCTAAAGCAGTAATGAACCTGTTTAAATTGACTACCTATCGCTTTTTGCTACAACAGGATAGCTCTTCAGAACAACTTATGAAGAAAATCTTTGGGAAACAGCTAAGTAACTATGATTTAGCGGAGATTTTCAAATTCGAAGAACGGGATATTCTTTTAAACATTAAGGGATCTACAAATATTAAATTTCGCTACGACCTAACCGATCGTGAGAAAGAAATCTTTGATGGAGGTCTATAATGAAGGACAAAAATGAGAAGAAAGAGAAACGAGCTAGACGTTGGCAACAGACGAAAAAGCTAACAAGGCGAATCGTCATTGGCAAACCAAAAGAGCCAGGAAAAAAAATGGAAGCAGCGAAGACAAAGACCCTCTACCTGATAGTGGTTTTTGTCTTCTTTCTTTACCTATTACTGCAGCTGCTCGTTTAAGTAGGATTGGAGTGATCTAAGTGAGCCATTTAAAAGTGTTTACCGAAAAGCAACTTAATTATGCACGTAAGACAAACATGCTCGCCTACATGCTAGAGCGAGGAGAACCATTCGAACAGGTTTCTTCAAAATTTGTTGAGCATAAGGACCATGACAGTTTACGAGCAAATATTAAAACAGGCGTCGTTAACTGGTATTCGCAAAATATTACTTCTTGGAACAACGCCATTGAGCTATCAATGGCGTTTTATAATGAACCTTTTGAAAAAACTGTCGAAGACCTTTTACAGTTTCAAAGCACGAGGCGTGTAATGAATCAATCGATCAATAAGTCCTCGGCTAGACAAAATGTCTTAGAAAGCAAAATAGAGCCATTTAACCCTCAACACATTTCGACGATGGGGAATTATGATACAAGTGAACTCGGTCAAAAGGAGCGGTCTTACTTAAAGTCTCGTTATCTATCGGATGAAACAATTGATTATTTAGAAAAGCTAAATCTCGTTTCTACCGATAATAAAAACAATTTATTATTCAAGCACATTGATATAGGCGTCGGTAAAACTGGAAACATTGTAGGTTGCGATATACAGGGAACCTACGCACGATCTCTTGAAAAAAGAGCCTCACTCAATGACAAAGGAAAGTTGAAATTAGCTCGTAAGTATTTTAAAGGCATAGGTGAAAACTCCATGAAAAAGCGTGGCTTTTTATTTGGAGTGAATGTAGCTTATAACGTTCCGTTGACTTTATTTATCACAGAAGGCCCGATTGAATCAGCTTCTTTGTTTGAGTTGCAAAAAGAATCTCTGCCTGTTAACTCTTGGTTTTTATCTCTTTCGGGGTTAAAAGAAGACACCTTTTGGGAGACAAAAAGTCTATTACAAGAATTGACTAAAGCGCCAAAAGTAGAAAGTATTCTTGCCGTAAATAACGATGAAAAAGGACAAGAATTTGTTCAAGATGTACATGAAACCTACAAAGACGAAAGAGAGTACCAATCCGCCCACACACTCAAATTACTTCTACCTGAATTGGAGAATGGTGATTGGAACGAGATGTTGGAACTTAAAAAAACCGGATTATTAAATAGTCGTGCCGAAAAGTTAAAAGAAAAACGAGAAGCAGAAAAACTTGTTCAGTCGATGCAAATGTCGTACTCAGAGAGGGTTTGATCATGAGAGGATTAAAAATAAAGTTGCTGCTTATCGTAATTATTTCTGTCTTCACATTTTCGGCAGTAGCGATGTTTATAGAGCAAACTCAAACCATGATGGCCGGTATTTTAGGTATTGAACAAACGAGCCAAGCTGTTGAAGTAAGTGGAAACAAAGACCTCTCAGCTGACGTCTTAGCATTAAAATCTATCGTTGAAAAAGAAGCACAAGCAGCAGAAATTTCCTCAGAAGTACCGTTTCTACTTGCGATTATGATGGTCGAATCGGGTGGTAGAGGGAGTGATCCTATGCAATCAAGTGAATCAGGAGGCATGCCGCCAAATAGCATTTCAAGTGTTGAATGGTCGATTCGTCAAGGAGTAAAGCACTATAAGACAACGTTAGAATTAGCAAAAAGATACGGTCTGGAAAATGATAAAAAGGCAATCGTTCAGGCATATAACTTCGGTTCAAGCTACGTTTCATGGCTAGGCAGTAAAAAGAAGAAACACTCAGTGGATGAAGCAGAATATTATTCGAAAAATGTGGTTGCAACAAGCCAACGTGCAAATGGGTATCCGACTGCTGGACAAAAATATTCTTACGTAAACGAAGTGTCTCAAGCAGATGGGCGAACGTATCTTTATAGGCATTCAGGAAACTTCTTTTATGCCGAACTTGTGTACCAATACATTGATAATACAGAGAGCAGTCAAGCTCCTAATGGTGAATATGCTTTGCCAGTAGATAATCCTGTGATTTCGAGTGGATTTGGTTGGCGATCTGATCCATTCGGAGGAGGAACAGCCTTTCATAGAGGTCTGGATTTTGCGAATCCTTATGGTTCAAATATCAAAGCAATTGCAGATGGAAAAGTAATCACGGCCGGTCCACATTATAGCTGGGGGAACCATGTAGTAATCCAACATGCGAATGGTCAAGTAAGCTTATATGCTCACCAAAGTAAGCTTTTAGTAACAGTCGGTCAAACTGTAAAACAAGGTCAAACAATCGGACAGCTTGGCAGTACAGGGAATTCAACCGGTCCTCATTTACATTTAGAAATAGCTAAATCGAGTGACTTATCGCAATCAAATTTAATCGATCCAGCTGAAGTTCTAGGATTGAAATAGAGAGAAAGGAAGAGGTCGAATGAAGAAAAAAAATAGTGCCGTAATTTTCATACTTGTTAGCGTTCTGAGCTTTATTTTAGGTGTTTTGATTGCCCTAAATTATCTTCAACCAGTTCTAAAAGAGAAGGGAAATAATACGTTGTTGTCTGAACAAAAAGTAAATCAGGAGACGATAAATTCTTATGTTGAAGAAAATAAATCTTTGCAAGAAGAACTTGATTCACAGGAAGTGAATCTTCCAAAAGACACACGATCGGAACTAGAATTCAAGAATATTGAAAAAGTAGCTAAGGCTTTTACAGATGGTTTCTACACAAATAATTCAGATAATATTCAAGAGAAAATGGATAGTATTCAAGAGTATCTTACGCCAAAAGCCAAGGGGAAAATCGTTCCATATTGGGTAGAAAGTAACGACAAGATGACTGTTGAGCAGAGCAAAATCAGTGAAAAATACTACGTGAATTTAGAGAACGTACTGGGCGAAGCTACAGTAACCGGCTTCTTATATGTGTCTACAAGCTATGAAGAAGATAAACCTTTTACAGTACGTTATTTGGTACAGATGGATCTTAAAAAGAATGATAATAATGTATGGAAAGTGAATGAAATCCGAGAAACAGTCACCACGAATGATGTGCCGGAAAGATTCTATGAATAGAGGAGGACGGCACAAATGAAAAAAATTAAAGAACTGATTGAACGGATTGAAACGTTTAGAGATGACTTCCAAAAAGGACAGTCAAAGAAGACAAAAGTAAAACAGAAGCGAGCAAAACTATCGCCAATAATCTATAAAGGGATGTTCCTATTTACGATAATAGGAACGCTCTTTTTCTTTACCTCAAGACTTCTATTTGAAGATGATAGTCCGATTATAGATAGCGGTTTTGGTGTAGAAAGTAGTCAGACAATCGGGAATGATACAGTTCAAATCTTCCAACGTATCTACAATCCCGAAACTAGATATATGGAGGTCATACTCCTTACAAGCCGCAATGAAACGAGCGTGAATCGAGAATACCAAGCATTTGCAGGTTCAGTCAAAGAAGGCAATAAAGGGGTCGCATTAGAGTCCAAACTAGAACCACTTTTTGATAATTACTATCTCTTAACTATTCCGGAACTTCCTAAAAAATGGACAACGATCCTGATTGATTTTGGCTACTCCGAGAAGAATATCAGCGTCAATCCCACTTACAATCAAGAAGGAGAAATGGTGTTTGAAGATAAAGAAGAAGTCAATCAAACAAGCTTCAATATAGATTATCGTAAAGTCCAAACGAGTAAAACCCTGGCCAAACGCAATGTGAATGATTATGTCATTGAATTGACCGAAAAAGATATTGAAAAAGCGATCGCTGAACGGAAAAAACTAAATGAGAGCATTCAAAAAATCGAATCAGAGATTGTTAAAACGAAGTCAAAAATATTAGAAAATGAGGCGTCAACTGAGTATTTAACTGCACGTGAAAAAGAAGAAATCGAGAATGCCAATAAGCAGCTGAATAGTCAAATTGATAGCTATTACAAAGCAATTGAAGAAGCACAAAAACAAATTGAAGTAGTAGAAGAACGACGTCAAAAACTGATCGATCGAAATCAAGCTGCTCAAATGGAAACTGAGAATAAATAACAAAAAATCCATGGGCGACACAGGGGCGAATTGGGGCGAACCAAGGGTGCTAAATGCTAAGAAAAGGGGCGAACGGGGGGCGAATTCCTCAAAAAGAAGGAAAATCAAGGGTGACACAGGGGCGAAAATACTTGAAATTAAGGGCGACATAGGGGCGAAAAAGTAGAAAAGTGGGTCCCAGAGAAAAGCCTTGCACTGCAAGGCGGGACACCTTGTGTGGACCCCATTTTCCCTTATGCTCTTACACTAGACAGAGGCGAATAAGCCAATGTTAAGACCCAATGAAAAAAACAGGGCCTCAGCTGGCTATAAAAAAACGAGGGGTAGTCAACGATGAGTCGAACAAAACCACTGAAGATTAGAGATGTAGATGAAGAGATTCACCAAAGACTGGTTAAGGTAGCGAAGAAAAAAGGATACAAAAGTCGTGATGAGATGTTGCGAGAAGTGTTAACGCAAATTGCTTATGATGAGTTCCAATTGGACAGTGAAATCCGGTACCGGCAGTTCATAGAAAAGCAAAAACAACTCATGGAATGGTTAGCAATAACCGTCGTTGAAAAATCCTATTCTGAAATAGAAAAGGATCCATTTACTGAATAAGATAGGAGGCAAGACTTATGGAAAAAGAAGAGTTAGAACAAGCAAGTCTAGAGGAAGAAAAGTGGAGAAAGAAAAACTATTGGGTAAAAGAATCCACTATCGATCGTATCCGCTATTGGAATGATGTGAGGAATGATAAGAATGAAGGCTACACCTTAGAAGCACTGTTAGACTTTTATGAAAAGAATCATTCCCAAGAACAGCAAGCGATGGAAGAATTATTGACTCTTCAAAGGCAACAAATGACTATCATACGTGAAGCTGAAATGAACAGTAAACTGAATCAACAATTACTCAACACAATGATGTGGTTTCATGAGATTGAAGGGTTCCAAGCAATGGACTCTTTGCCACTAATTGAAGCAAAAAAACAATATCAAGAACTGCTTGAAAGTCAAATCAAAACAGCGCACCACCGGAAAAAATATAACCAAGTTGGTGATGATTGATGGCAAGACAAACAGCTGGCGTCATTTACTCAGCAGCGTTCGTCATCTCTAGTGCCCAGGCTTTCCATGAATTCATTGACTATATGAACCGAAGTTCCGCCGTTCGGAACGAAAACTTTGATAAGTACAATGTGTTTTCGGAACAGAATCAAGCGGATAGTTACAACAGTATTGAAGGTGGAAATGAAACCATGTTCTCCACCTATAACGACTATATGTCGAATCCCGAAAAGACAAGTTCTTCTTTTACTCGCCATTATGATCAAGCGCCACTCGAAGTAATGAATCACTTAAAGGATTACTTTACACAAGCACAAGAAAATCAATCGCCACTTTGGCAAATGGTTTTTAGTTTCAAAAATGAGTGGCTAGTTGACCATGCATTAATGAATGAAAAAACGAATCGAGTGGATACTGTTTCACTGATCGATGCAGCAAGAAAGGCAGTCACAGATTTAGAAAAGAAAGAAGGGTTAGAAGGCGAGTGGTCGGGCGCCATTCACTACAACACGAAACATATTCATGTCCATATCGGGTATGTAGAAAAAGAACCAACGAGGGAGTGGGGATATTATGAACACCCAACTGATCCAGAGAAAACTGGTTGGCAGTATATGGCCAAATTCAAACAGTCCGCCATAAAAAGTACACGCCGGACGTTTGTAAATACGCTTCTCAAAAATGAAACGCAATTCAAAGAGTTAAGCCAGTCGATACAGCAACAAGTGACCTTAGCAAAAGAGAATCGTAGTGAGTTTTTGGCTGGTCGATACGAAACGTTAGCAACCGATTTACTGCAAGCATTGCCTGATAACAAATACTTTTGGAAATATGGCTTTGCCCAAAGGCATGGTTTCAAAGAACCGCTCGATCGGATGGTCAATTTGTTCTTAAACACTGACGGAAAAGAAACGATGGAAAAAGTGGTTCGCCTTTTAAAACCAATTTCTGACGAATACGAATCAGCGTATGGAAATCCAAGAAACGCACCGACGTACTACGAGAATCAGTTGTATGGAAAAAATGGGTTATACGCTCAGATTGGAAACCAAATTTTGCATGAGGTAAGAACATTTGCCAAGAGTCAACAAATGCAAAAAGCAGTGGGAAATATGACTGCAGAAGAATTTGATGCCCTTCAAAAAGAACAAGCGGTTTTACCAATCGATTTAGGATCTTCAACAGAACAAGATTTTATTTCTCCGGAAATGGAAGATGTATTTCACCTGCTAAATGAGATCCCGCCACCTGTGGAAGAAGATGAAATTGAGCAACCGTTCATTGAAAAATCACCTGAAGTTAAGAGCGACTCGATTCCTACTGAACGGTCGAACCAACTCGCTGAAGCATTCGAATTGATGAAACAGCACTTTGACAAGCGAGATGAATCTTTAGACCAGCGTCAAATGGGGATACAGTATAAGCTGAATCAGGAGAACGCCGATCGGGAGGATACGATCGAGCGAAGAGCGATGTACATTCATGCGGTGGATAGTGAGACGGATTTTGTTCACTATGAACCAACAAGTATTCAAAAACATAAAACGTTGGATGAAGAATTCGTGTCAGCAAAAGAACAAAAATCTTCGGAGAGCGAGGAAGGTAACGAGCAACACAATCTTGATCGATTTTCAAAAAAGAACCGCACAATGATCCTGAGTCAAAACCCTGGGGCCACGTTTGTTTATGGTCCACAACAATGGAAACTAAATGGCCGTAAGGTGCGTGAAGACGAGATCGATCAACCGTTGATTATCATTGCGCCCTACAAAATAGAAGACACAGTCGTCTTTGAAGAAATTTGTGTTTACGATATTAGTCAAACAGAAGCCTATCAACCAACAGCTGCAGAACTCGAAGAGCTACTAAAAAAAGAAACCGCAAAGGGGAAAAGCGTGGCTCCAAGAAATGTTTCTCGATTCCAAGATCGTCGCAAAGAAATGGAAATGCGAAAGATGGTTCAATCATTAAGGAGATCTTGCGAAAACAGTCTGCAGCATTATCTAAATGAGCGTGCATATCGTGAACTGCAGTATGAGAGTCAATCAAATATTTAACAAAAACAATAAGAAAGAAAAGACGGTTTGGCGAAAGTGCCTGACCGTTTTTTTAGGAGGGAAATTATGGTTCAGACAGATACTGGAGATCAAGGATTAGATGTTAGAAAAGAACGAGAAAAGATTGTCGCTTATTTTGAAAAAGATCCAACGTTAACGATTTCGGTGGTTCCTGATGAGAATCAGCAAGAGCTGTATGTTTTAGCGGAACGTCTTCAAGACTATACAAAGGTTTATTCTTATCGAGATGTCGAAACCTTCATAGCTCAAAACCAGGGAATGCGCTCATTTCAGGAATTTGAAACACTTTATCGACCGATTGAGGAAGAGGACGAAATTGAAGAAATTGAAACTACCAATCTGCTCATACAAGAAGATGATGAAATGATTATCGAGGAAAAGGTGGCAATTAACAAAAGTAAAAAGAAGCGGAAAGAAAAAGCAAAAGGATTTGAAATGACTTAAATAGGTTCAAAATCTGATTCCCTCTTGTTAATATTAAACTAACGTAGTATAATTAAGTTAGTTTAAAGTTAACAAAAGGGGGGATTTATTTTGAATCAAAAGGTTGCTGATGCTTTAGAAAAATATGGTGGAAATCTATCTTTGAAAGATGCCCGAAAAGAGGGAATCCTCCCTATGACATTAGATCGGTTAGTTAAATCTAAACAAATCGAAAAGGTAGCACCAGGGTTTTATTCGATGAAAGATACGTTTATTGATGAACTATACTTGGCTCAAAGTGTTTACTCCAAAGGCGTTTTTTCTCACGAAACAGCACTAGATATTTATCAAGTGGGAACTTATATTCCAAAAAAGTTAAATATGACATTTCCTAAAGGCTATAATGTTCCTAAAGATCGCCTTGAGAAATATGCTATTCAACCTCACTATACAACAAAAGAAACATTTGAATTAGGGTTAACAGAAACAGAAAGCTTTTATGGAAACAAAATTGTTCTTTATGATCTGGAAAGAACCCTGTGTGACATGTGGAATTCACGGTATACGGCAAGTGCAGAAGTAAAGCAAGAAGCGCTAAAAGAGTATATGAATAGCCCTAGTAGAAATACAAGTAAATTAAGAAAGTACATGCAAATTTTGAAATCGCCAAAAGAAATGAGTGCTTATATGGTACCGTTATATTAGGAGGAACAACTAAATGACCCCGACACAGTTTAAGGCAAAGACTCGAAACTTTGCAATGGAAAAACACTTGAACCCACAGATCGTCCAAAGATACTTTATGATGGAAAAACTACTGGAATGTATCTCAGAATCTGACTACCGAGATGATTTCGTCTTGAAAGGTGGATTTTTGATTGGCTCTAAGTATGGACTAGAGAATCGATCAACCGTAGATATTGATACTACTTTCCGAAATTCAAAGTTGACTAAAGAAAAACTAACAGAGATTTTTACTGAGTTGATGGCCAATCCAACAAAGGACGGGATTCAATTTGAACTTCAAGGATTATCAGAAACCCGAGAAGCTGATTTTTATCCAGGTTATCAAGCAAAAATAGTTGCTTATTTAGATACAGCACGTGTCCCTTTTAAATTGGATATTACGTCAGGTGATTCTATTATTCCGGAAGCGGCAATGTACGAACATAAATTAATGTTTGAAGATAAACAAATACAAATTCCTGCCTACCCAACGGAACAAATTCTATCTGAAAAGCTACATGCCACATTCAGTTTTGGTATCGACAATTCAAGGATGAAGGATTTTTATGATATGTATATGATTCCTAAACTGGAGAGTATCGATGCAGAAAGTCTATACAAAAGTATACGTGGTACCTTTAAACAAAGGTCTAATTCCACCTCATTCAAAAATCTATACAACAGCGAAATGCCTCAGCTGACTGAAAGCCAATCACTGGCAGATCAATGGGAAAAATATCAAGGTGAAAACAATTTTGCTAAAAATATTTCCTTTGAATCGACATTGGAATCAGTTGACTCCTTGATGAAATTGATACTGGATCAGGAGAAAATGGAGGAAAAAAAGAAAATAAAAAAAGAGAAAAAAATGAATAATGAGATGGAATTTTAAAGGATCAGCATAGCTGGTTCTTTTTTTTACAAATAAAAACTATTGTATATCTTTGGATATACGAGTATAATAGCGCATGAGGTGAACAGCAATCATGAAAGCAGTCAAAACTAGAATCATTGGAAACTCGCTCGTCATTTCTCTGCCCAAAGAATTACAAATAAAAGAAAATCAATACTTTTATTGCCACCAAAAAGAAAATGGTATTATTGAGCTTGTTCCAAAGATTGAAAATCCATTAAAGCAGATAAGCGATGAAAAGTAACTGGAGCCAACGCAACATTCTATCAGATAACCAGGGACATATGTATCTAGTCCTTAGTGCAGATGTCTTTTACGACACCTATGAGCGAGTGATCGTCTGCAAAGTGACAGATGCTGCAACTGAAGCACCATTAGAGGTCAAGATTAGCTTAGAGACTTCTAAACATTCGATGATCGTCGATTGTTCTGAGTTTTTTACGATCAATCCTTCTGCAGATCTGTACACGTTGTCCGGCACATGCGATGAAGGGGAGTTTCTTATAGTTGCTCAAACCTTCTTAGCCATTTTTGACTTTCCTTTTTTTGATTGAGTTTATCCATGCGCCACACTAACTTTCAGGAGGCGCACATGGACGAGAAAAAACAATCTACCTTACGAATGCTTTTTAAGCAATCATTTGCTGAAACTGTAGAAACGACACAATCTTTTCAACAGTACTTGGAACAAATAAAGTTCCTCCATAAATACGATGTAAATGACCAACTATTTATTCATGGTCAAAATCCCGAGGCTCGCTATTTAGCGGATTTCGCTACATGGAAAAAAATTGGTCGTCAAGTCAAATTTGGAAGCAAGGCAATCATGACGCTTGGGTTTTCCAATAATCAAATGATGGCTTCTTATTACTTTGATGTGAATCAGACCGTTGGGAAAGTGCTAGATTTTCCGGATTACAGTTTGGAAGAACACACGTGGCCAGATTTTATCACACAAGAAAGACAGGATATGATCGATTCTTTTACAGCAGACTTGGAAGATCCTGTTCATAGAAGATTGGCTTTAGAGATAGGTTTAGCAATGGTTCAGAGTAAAGCCTTGATTCAGCCAATTCCTGAATTTGAAGAAATGCCACACTTGCAAAATTTTCGGACGTTTGTGGAAGTGATGACCAAAGCAAACGAGATCAACCGATTTTTAAGTAAAGATATTTTGATTTATAAAACTGAGAGGAGCAAGGAAGATGAAATTGACGTATCAAGAGAACCAGAACGGACAGCTGATCCCGCAAGTGGAGTATCCAGAAAACCAACCGCTCGGTCGTTTTGGCTCAATCGCCGTGGAAAAACTGAAGGAAGAACAGCCAGCAGAGTATCAGATGAAACTGATGCAAGGGGAACTAATGACTTACGGCCACACTATCGACAAGAAGGTGTGGGAGCGAGTAGCAGCACTAGCGGAACAGATGGAGCAACAGAATCCGTTAACCTTAGAGGAGCAGCAGAATCTGGAGACAGCTACCAAGATTCGCAACAACTATCGGGAACAAGCGATCGAACTAGCGATGAGCGAACTTCTGTAAAACAAAATGATCCGGAAAAAGGTTTGGAAGAGACAACGTCTTCTGAACCTTTTTTTGTGTCTGCAGATGAGCAAAAAGACAGTAGTGCCTCTTTAGAAGCAGATCTATTTCCTGAATCATTGATTACCCGTCTTTTAAAGGACGGGACTGGAACTGTTGATGGAAAGTTCCGTGTTTCTCTAGCTTTTTCTCAGACAAAAGACATGATACAGCGTGTTCGTTTTTTGAAAAAAGAATTTGGCTGGTATGGCAAAACACTGGATCTCCCTGGAGCAACTTTTTCGTCCATGAATTCACGGCCAGACCGAGGTATTCGAATCACTAAGATAGTTGACGGTAAAGAATATGAGAAAGACTACAAATGGATTGATATTGCAGGAAGAATTGATTTCCTTATTGGTAGGAATGACTATTTGACTGCAGAAGAAAAAGAGCGAGTAAATGAAGTATTCCAAAAAACGAACGAACTTTCTCAGCCGATTGATGTAAGTGACCCAAAAGATGAAGCCACTGAATCACTGGATAAGGTAGAAGAAATCACTCTCTTTGATATGGATGATTTTGAAGCCACTGAAGAACCGCTCCAAGACAGTGGGTACGGCTCTGAGGTCGCTTTTGTTCCAATGCCAAAAGTTGAGAAGCCTTCTGTATCCGTCGAAAAACAAGAAAGTCACAACGTGACAACCAAAGGCAGCAATCACTTTTCGTTTCCGTTGGAATCGCTAGATGCCTTTTATCCAAAAGCAACTAAAGACAAGATACAGGCCAACATTGATGCGATCGTTTTAGTCAGAAAGCTCGAATCTGAAAACAGAATGGCTACGGAAGAAGAACAAACGGTTCTGGCGAAGTACGTTGGATGGGGCGGTTTAGCGAGTATCTTCGATACCCGTGATGACCGATTGAAGACCGAGCGTGAACAGCTGAAAAAATTGTTGACTGAGGAGGAATATCGGCAAGCACGTGAAAGTGTGTTAACGGCTTACTACACAGATCCACGGCTAATAGAAGTGATCTATGAGAAGTTACAGACTATGGGTTTCCAGGGAGGAAATGTTTTAGACCCTTCGATGGGAACTGGAAACTTCTTTTCTGCTATGCCTGAATCATTAAGAACTCAGTCCAATCTATACGGTGTTGAATTAGATCCATTGACTGGAGCGATCGCAAAACACTTACACCAAGATGCAACCATTGAGGTGACTGGTTTTGAGAATACCCCTCTAAATCAAAATGGCTTTGATCTCGTAATCAGTAACATTCCTTTTGATAGCATACAAATCGAAGATCCTAACTACGACCATAGCTATGCCATTCACGATTACTTTATAAAAAAAGCATTGGATAGTGTAAAAGAAGGCGGTATTGTAGCTGTTATCACGTCCACTTCAACTTTAGATAAGCAGAGTGAAACTGTTCGGCGTGAGTATGCAAAAACAGGTGAATTGCTTGGTGCAGTACGACTACCAAGCAATGCGTTTAAAAAAATAGCAGGTACCGATGTTGTTACTGACCTTATATTCTTTCAAAAGAATTCGCAAATTGAGCGCTCATATACACCCAGCTGGGTGTTTGTCGGCATGCATAAAGATGTACCAGGAAAACCTTTTAATAACTATTTTGTGAAAAATACGGATATGATTCTTGGCGAACTTTCACTTAAGAATTTTCGTGGGAAAACCCTCGATGTGAAAGCAAATCCTGAAGCGAATTTGATTGATGATTTAAGGACTGCCATTGAACAGATACCAGGGACGTTCGAGCTTACGCCTTCCTCTGAAGAGATCTCTATCGTAGAACAAAGAACAGACAATGGAGTTTCAGTTTCCGAGATCCCGAATTTCAATTACGGCCAAAGGCAAGGGGAAATCTATTTCAACAACAATGGCTATTTAGAAGCATTTGAAGGATCAGAAAAAGCCAAAAACCAACTTTCCCAATTGATCAAAATCAAAGAAGAGCTATTACAAGTGATTTATGTTCAACGACAAGAAGATTATAGTGTGGAAGAATTTCAGCTTGCACTGGCAAAACTGAATCAGACGTATGATACCTTTGTATCTGATTTTGGTCCGATTGCGCAAAACTCGAAAGTGTTCCAACGTGACGAATACCTTCCATTACTTAAATCAATTGAAATTGTGCATAAGGATGGCTCTGTTGAAAAAGGGGATGTCTTTTTTAAGGCAACTATCCGGAGAAAAGAACCAATTACAACCGTCGATTCTGCGATCGAAGCATTACAGCTGTCATTAGGACGTCGTTTAAAAGTAGATCTAGATTTTATGGCGGATGTCTATGGAAAAGACAAAGAAACGATAGTGGAAGAACTCGAAGGTCAAATATTCATTGATCCATTGAAGTATAAAGGGGATCAATTTGAAGATGTTTGGGAAGTAAGGGAAGAATATCTAAGCGGTGACGTCAAACAAAAGCTAGTAGAAGCTCGGTACTTCAATGAGACCTATCCAGGACTATTTGAAAAGAATGTGTCCTCTTTAGAGGACGTGCAGCCTGAGCCATTGAAGGCTGGTGAAATCGATTATTCAGTTGGAAGCACTTGGATTCCTAAGGAAACGTATGAACAGTTTATGTTTGAAACGTTTGAAACACCACCGTGGATGGTTCGGGAACATTATGTCCAATTGGATTATGATCCAACCGCTTCTCGCTACTTTATTTCTGGAAAAAGTACACATAAAGGACCGATCGTCAGTAACCGCTATGGAACAGCTCGTGCCAATGCTTACCTTATTTTTGAAAACAGTTTGAATCTCCAAAAAATCGAAATCCGTGATCGAGTGGAAGATGGCGATGGAAAATCACACTATGTATTAAATCCTAAAGAAACGCAATATGCTCGTTCAAAACAAGAAGAACTGCAAGAGATCTTCAAGAACTGGGTCATGAATCATTCTGAAGTCCTTGAAGAATTGCAAGGAATTTACGAAGAGCGATTCAATCGATTAGTACCGAGAACCTATGACGGCAGCTACCTAGAGTTTGAGGGGCTGAATGAACAAATCGAATTGCGGCCGCACCAAAAAAATATGGTTGCCAGAATTATTCAAAACGGACGTGGGTTGATGGCTCATGTGGTAGGCGCTGGTAAGACATTAACGATGATTTCTGCAGGAATGATGATGAAAACTCATGGTTTGATCAAGAAAGCGATGTATGTTGTGCCTAACCACCTGACAGGCGATTTTGGTACCGAACTTTTGCGGTTCTATCCGTCCAAAAAAGTGCTAGTTACAACCAAGAAAGACTTTGAGAAAGCCAATCGGCAACAATTCGTTTCTCGAATCGCTGTCGGCGACTATGATGCCGTGATTATTGGCCATTCTCAGTTTGAAAAAATTGCCTTATCTCCAGAACGCCAACGAAGTATGTTAAAAGCAGAAATCAATCAGGTATCTGAAGCAATCGCTGCTTATCAAATGGCGAATGATGTTGATTCCTGGTCGATCAAGCAGATGGTTAGTTTTGAGAAAAGGCTCAATGAACGGTTAGCCAAACTGAATAAGCAAGACAAGAAAGATGATTTGATTTACTTCGAGGACTTGGGCGTCGATTTTCTGTTTGTGGATGAAGCTCATTTGTATAAAAACCTCTATTCCTACACCAAGTTATCTAATGTAGCAGGGGTCAATGCGTCTAACAGTCTAAGATCCAGTGATATGGAAATGAAAGTGAAGTATATGCTTGAAGAAAATCAGGGTCGGGGTGTTGTTTTTGCGACAGGAACGCCAATCTCTAACTCAATGTCGGAAATGTATACCATGCAAAAATACTTACAACCAGATGTATTAAAAGACTTTGGTGTTTACCATTTTGACGCTTGGGCTTCCACGTTTGGCGAAATCGTCTCTTCACTGGAAATCACGCCTGAAGGCAGTGGCTATCAGATGAAGAATCGTTTTTCTAAATTCCACAATCTTCCGGAACTGATGAGTATGTTTAACTTAATTGCGGACATTCAAACCAAAGACATGCTTAATCTTCCTGTACCAGCAATCAAAGGAGAGAAAGCACAAATCATTGTTACTGAGCCTATTACCTATCAAAAAGATAAGATGGATCAGTTGGCTATGCGTGCGGAAAAAATCAGGAATCGTGAAGTGTCTCCAGAAGTAGACAATATGCTGAAAATCACGAACGAAGCGAAGTTAATGGCACTAGATCCACGCCTGTTAGATGACTACGATGAATCAAAATACGATCCACAAGAATTGAAACAGACCAAAATTGCACGTGCAGCTGAAAAGGTATTTACCATTTGGTTAGAGACAAAAGAACAACGATCGACACAACTTATTTTCTCTGATTCCGGAACGCCAAAACCTGGGAAATTCAATGTTTACGATGAAATAAAGCGTCAGCTGATTGAAAAAAATATACCTGAAAACGAAGTGGCGTTCATTCATGATGCAAAAACCGAAGCGCAACGTGATGCTTTATTTGAGAAAGTCCGAGAAGGTGAAGTCCGTATTCTGATTGGAAGTACCGGAAAAGTTGGAACCGGTACGAATATTCAGGACAAATTGATTGCAGCACACCATGTAGACTGTCCTTGGCGTCCTTCAGATATTGAGCAAAGAGATGGCCGGATTGTTCGACAGGGGAATGAGAACAAAGAGATTCAGATTTATCGTTATGTGGCTAAAGGAACATTTGATAGTTTCTTGTGGCAGATTCAGGAACAAAAACTAACGTATATCTCTCAAGTAATGACTGGTAAGGCAATTACTCGAACCGTAGACGAGATGTCTGAAACGGTTCTAGACGCTTCTGAGATCAAAGCCGTTGCGACAGGTAATCCGCTGCTAGCAGACAAAATGCGGTTGGATAATGAGATCACGAAATTAAGAATGTTACAATCTTCGTATTTGAATGAGCGAGAGCTATTGAAACGTTCGATCGATCAAATCTATCCGTCAATGATAAAAAGCGGCGAGCAGCATATGGCCACGCTACAAGAAGACATTCAGCGGTATAAAGACAATGATCCTGACGAGTTTTCGATCGTGATCGATGGCAAAGAATACACAGAAAGATCAAAAGCAGGAGAAGTCTTTGAAAGTGCCACGTTCCTTTATATGCGCTCTCCAGATTTCGTGGAAATCGGTGAATACAAGGGATTTTCGTTTTCTGTGCGAAAAAGTGAATTAAGCTATGGAAGTTTGCAAGTACGTCTACATGGTAAAGGGCATTACGATTTACTCGTAGATCCTAGCACCCAAATTGGAAGCATTCGCCGGATAGAAAACAAAATCAATCAACTGCCCGAAATGTTACAAGAAGCAGCTGAGGAAGTCCAAGAAACAAAAGAAAAGATGGAAAGCGCTAAAGAACAAATCAAACAACCTTTCAGCCACGCTCAAGAATTACAAGAGAAGGTATTGCGCCAACAAGAGATTCAATCAGAAATTGAGTCCTCTCTAAATAAGTCAGACACACAATCAATAGCTGATGAGATAGAAGAAACCGAGAAATCTCAAGTAGCGTATTCCAAAGAAGATTATTTAAACGAAGAAAGGGAGATGTAGTTTATAAACGCCCGCTGAATTTAATCAATAGCAAACTAAAAAAGATCCTCAATGAACAATTTGTTTTGTTATGAGGATCTTTTCTTTTCATGACTCATGATTGCCTTGATTTTCTCGTTCTTTCAACCATTCTTCAACTAACTGTAAGTCTTCTTCCGTGGCCAAGTTTAAAATGAAACTTTTGGTTGCAGACTTTTTATTCCTATATTGCTTCGCTTTGGCATTTTTTTGTTCATACCTTTTTACAGCCTGTCTTAATGCTTCACTGGTTTTGTGCGATGAATTTTCCAAATTTATCCCCCTTTTCTATTTTACACTATATCAAAAAAATATAAGAATATCCATATAACGCTTGCAAATATAAGCATATCCTTATATAATAGAGTTGTAAGGAAAAAGATTTTCTAAATTAGAGGAGGAATCTGTTATGAACATGATGCTAAAAAACAAAGAATGCCAAGTAAGATTTGAAGAATATGCCGATAACAACAATGTCGCAATCATGGTAGTAAAACCGAAAAAAGGTAGGATGCGTGAAGAAGAATTAGTCACCACTGCGACTGTAAACACAGATACAGCGATCAAACCAGATTTTGTAGCAATTAAAGGTTGGTCTGAAAATACAGGGATTGAACAAGCTTTGATTGATGCAGATGTCATTTGCCCAGAAAGACTTGGAGCGATCCGATGTGGTATGGCTGTCGCTTATGTTTATGAACTAACTCCTACAGCAAAAGAAGCCAAAAAGAATCAACAGTAGAGCATGGTTTATGGCACAGGAAAACGATTTATCCTGTGCCATATCTCTACATTCACTATGTAAGATCAATAAGGAGAATGCATATGGTAATCGCAAGAGGGAACAAAAGACTGCCAGTAACACTTAATGTACATAGGCAAAAAAGTCTATCACAGCTGAAAAAGAAGTATAGCAAGAGTGAATCAAAACTTTTGTGTATTGCGTTAGATATGTTGGTTGAGCAAGAAAAAGCTGGTTTTGAAATACCGAAACTGAGAGAGTGATACCACTTTATTCCTTAATTCATAATAGTGATGGCACTTTTTTTAAATAAAACAGCAGCTTGATTAAATTTAATCAACACTACTTAACGCTTAGGAGGGAAATCATTTGATCACAGCAAAAAGTTACTTCAGCGGAGCCGGCGGTATGGATCTCGGAATGGTAGAAGCTGGTATTAATATTTTAGAGTCTTTTGAAATAGATAAAAAAGCAGTCGCAACGTTAAAAATGAATTTCGACCATACAATAACGCAATGCGATATTACCCAGATAACTGTTTTAGATCAACAGGACGCTGATGTGTATATTGCTACTTATCCTTGTACCAAGTATTCAAATATCGCTGATATAAGTGGTACACGTACAGGTGATGATTTGTTTCTTCACTTTTTTAGACATATCGCTTTGTCAAAGCCCGAAGCTTATGTAATTGAAAACGTACCAGGTATGAGGAAATTCCAAGTTGTAATGGAGTGTATGACAAAGCTTCCAGATTACTACGTAAGGGTCGAATGTCCGGTAAATGCGAACTGGTGGCTACCTCAAGAGAGGAAAAGATTGATTGTGATCGGTACTAGAAAACCATTTAACAACTTAGACTATCCACTTGCTATTGAACAAATACCTGTAACAGTTGGGGATATTTTGGAAAGTGATCCAGAAATTCATATACCCGAATATGTGTACAAACGTCTTAATGGTGGCTACCGAGATAAACCAATTATTACTCCTAGAAACGGTAAAGCACCGACATGTGTTGCGCATTATGCAAAAGACCGTAGCACACGTCTTGTAGATGATGGCAAGCGTATAAGACCTTACAGCGTTTTGGAATATCAAAGGCTCCAAGGTTTTCCCGACTGGTTCAAATTTGAAGGTACTGATAATGATGCGTATAGACAAATTGGAAATGCTGTTCCAGTTGATATGGGAAGATGGGTTGGGCAACAGCTGAAAAAATACTTTGAATCTTAAGACAAGAAATAAAAAGAAAATCAATATGGACTAGAAAGAAAGGAAGAAGAAAGCATGAAATACAGTCAAATGGATCATAGAAAAATGTGGGTAGAAAAATTGGAAAGTGATCTGTCAGAACTCGAATCATTAGGGTATAGCAAAGATTCTAAAGTGTATAAGTCAGCTGTAAAACGGACTGACAAAGCCCGAAAAGAACTAAATAATAGTCACTAATTGACAGAAATAGAAAACTAGAAAGGAATGTATTTATGAGATCGAAAAAAGAACAGCACTATTTCGACGAGGGATATTTTTCGGCAATGAGAGATGCTATGTCACTTGATATAGAACATTATGGCAATGGTGCTGGTGCAGAACTAATTCAAGAATTTAAATTGAGACGTTCCGATTTTTTGAAGTATTTTGAAGCTGAAGATATTCAATTTATAGATGACTATGTTGAAGAAGGATCAAGGCGATACAAAGAAATTTGGTTATCATAATTATTCTACTATCCACCGGATTCAAAGAAAAACTGCCCTCTTAGTTTCCGCTAAGAGAGCAGCAAATTATTATGTCTTTTAGAGTATACATGGTTATAAGATCTTAAACAATAAGAAGGTGTTATGATGATAAGATTTGCCGTTGACTTTTCGTACTATGAGTTCGACCAATTAATATATTCAATATCCTGGGTGAAACCTAAAACGAAGGAAAATGCAATCGACAAGTTAATTAGCAAATATGACTATATTCATATTCAGAATATTAGAGAATTACTTAATTAAACAAGATAGCATACAGAGAATTAACGGAATTCAAAAATGGATTTTTGTCATTTTTTTAAAAAAATTAGAAAACGCTATCTCATTAATGGTAAACTAAATTAGGAAAAAGGAATTATTGTGATGGATGAAAAAGCAAAACAAAAAATAGTAAAATTACTTGCTTTAGCAAATGACGCTAACGATGAAGAATCGATGTCTGCTTTAGCAAAAGCCCAAGAATTGATGATTCAGCACAATATTGACGAATCGGAAGTATTTAGTTTTAAGCAAGAGCAAAAAACCGAATCAGTAATCGATGTGGTTATTTATCAAGGACGTCCGCAAAAATGGTTTTACCGATTAGCGTCAATAATTGCTAAAAATTTTCGGGTTCGCTACTATTATGTATCCGGCGCACCGGTTGAACTTCATTTCGTTGGAATCGAATCAGACGTTCAAGTCGCACAGATCACATTTGAATACGCCCGTGGTAGTGCCAGCTTCTGTGCAAGACAGTTTTTGCAATTACCGGAAATTCGTCGCAAGTACAAGCGGAAATGGCAGCTAAAGCAAGATTATCTTGAAGGCTATTTACGGGGATTATCTGAGACTTTCAGAAAGCAGGTGCTAGCAAACGGTTACGCACTTGCTTTACAAGTGCCAGAAGTGGTCCAGACTGCAGTCAAAGAAATTGGACTTGTTCCTGGGAAAGACACGTCGCATAACGTGAAGGATCGGGAAGCATTTTACTCTGGGTATGAAGAGGGAGTACGCTTTACTGATAAAGATAAGTTAAGTGTATAAAGGAATTTCTTAAATAGAATTAAAAATATGGTTAGGAGGAAAAGATATGGAGGATTTATTTTTTAACAAAGAACATATCGCCAAATTCAGCTACATGATGAATGAACTAGGGTTTGAGGATCTTCATGACCCTTACTGGAGAAGCTTGGTGTTTATCATTTCTGGGAATGATAAACTGTTTGATGAACGTAACACTTTAGTTAACATTGAAAGAAAAGAAATAAATAGTGAAACATGGTTTGACGGTAGGTTATCAGGAGGGGAACAACGACTACTAGCTTTAGCATACAACTTATTTACAAATCAGGACTTCTATGAGTTTGATAACGGAAAGAAATACTACATTTCTCCTTTAGAAATATTCTCTGGAGTTGATGAAGCAGGATACAATCTTGCAAAGAACGCCATTGCTGTAAGGCTTAACTTTATCTGAGTATGCTGTAATTAACCTTTGCAAGGATATATAGAGGAAACAAATGAAAAAGTTAGTTAAATAGGAGGGGTCTAGTTGAAAAAACATAGGAAAATCATAATTAAAGTTTTGGCGTATCTTTCTTTGGCCACTCTGGTATTCTCAATTTTTATTTATTTTAGAAGTTTGACGAGTACTATCGAAAGTCAACAGCAAAGAGTTGAAGCGATGGATCTGAAAATCGATCGATTAGAAAAACAGTTGAATCAAGACCAGGACAAATCTGAAATTGATTATGAAGAAAATAATGATAATGGATTCTACGAGGGAGCAGTGGAATCTTACTTATTCAAAGATAATCAAATTCCTGAAGGAAAAGTATTTTTTACAGAAAATGAAGCGAGACAATATGGAGAATCGTACGCACAAGCAACAAATGTGACTAAGGTTGAAATAACACCGGTCGAAGCTGTACTGTATTATAGTGATGGCGAACAAAAAGACGGGTATGTCTACGCTTGTAATATTCATACAGCTGATTCAGTTCTAAATTAATATTATAGAGGTAGTACATTCAAACATAATAAATCTTTGCTTCCTCTATTGATCTTCAGCGAGGATCAGTAGAGGAAACAGGGGAAAAGAACTGGAAGTAGACACAATTTCAATATATTAAAAAGTTAGTGAGAAACTTTGAAATGCAATCATAGAATAATAAGGATTATAGAAAATAGGAAGAAGGGAAAAAAATGATAGAAAAAGAAAGTAAAGAAACGATGATAATGGAACTGAATTTAGAAGAAGCATTGATAGTATCTACTGTTCTAGGAATGGCAGATCAATTACTAAAGAAACCAGTACACGAAGAAGAACTCGACGACATAATACCTTTTTATGATGAAGAGGAATTAGAAGATGTAAAGAAACTGTACAAAAAAATCGAGGATAAACGTCGTGATACTTTTTACGGAGGATTACCATTTTAGGTTGGAGCAGACATTTAAATATTGAATACGGGGATACTGGAATATCCGTGCAGAAAATATTAAGTTTCTTCAATAAAGAAATCCAATTTATGAAGAAGGCAACCAGAAGTTTACATTGTAAACTAAGCATTTAACACCGATACGTAAACATTTGGTTTCTTTTATTTCTCATTAAATTTTGTCATACTTAAGCTATCAAAATGAAATGAGGGATAATGATGAAAAAGATTGTATTAACGATTTTACTATGTAGTGTTTCCTTTGTTATGGTAGGTAGTTTAACCACTCCAACAGTTGGGGCTGTGGAAGAGTCAAGTAACTCTGTTGCTTCGGATTATGTAACTAAAGAGGATGGGACTATAGAAATGATAGTTCCTGAATATGAAGTTGAGCAAGATTTACAAAAACAAGTTGAAGACTATATTTCTAGTAAAACAGGATTAACAAGAAGTCCAACTTGGGTAAATCTCACTCAAAAAGTTATTGAAACAAAATATCCAGTAGCTAGTGGATATGCAGGAAATCAACCAACAAAAGGAACAAAATTTCCTTCAGGAGGTGGATTCTATTGGTCATCTGGAGGTGGACCTAACGTCAGCGTAAGTGCAGGTTTTGCAGGGGTTAGTATTTCTACCAATTTAGGAAAATCAGGGACTTCAGGGAATTTTGTAAATGCACCTAACAAAACACAATACTTTAAACTACATGTGAGTGAAAAGTATAAAGTCCAAAAAGTAGCAGTATACGGAGCTCCTTACACAAATCCAAATGGACCAAAACAGTTCTTATATTATACTTACCCCAAAACACTTTATTCTCGAACCTTGTCAGCAAAGGCACAATAATTTAAGAAGGTGAAGCATGTGAAACAGAAATCGACAATAGTTTTGATTCTGATAACTTTATTAGTTACAGGTGCGTTTGTTTTTAATCTGATCACAAATAGAGTTCCTGATATCATTGGTTTTTTTGGTAGTCCAAACGACAATCAAAAGACGCAAGTTACCTTTGATAAAGAAGGGAAATATGTATTATATTTTGACGGAAAAGAATATGATCGTGGGGAATATGAAAAATCAACCGAACATGCTTACACTTTAGATTCAAGTAACAATAATGATGGTTTGATAATTTTAACTAACAAGCAAAATTTCCTAATTATCCCCACGTTGCAAAATGATCCTATCTTATTAGATAAGATATCTGATGTACCTACTTTTATTGAATGAATTTTTTAAACAAAGACGCCCTTTTAGATAACTATTCTAAAAGGGTTGTTTTTATTTAAACCTCTAAGAAAGATCCATAAATTAAAAAGGGGTCAGAAACTTAAAAGTTTTTGAGCTATGTTTATTTACTCATTTAATAGCTTTTCTAGCAGCTCAATTTATTAAATCAGAAAGTTACTTTTTTAGAGAATATCAGAGTTTATCTCTCAGTGATTCCGATTATATTGAAATATTTTAATTTCCTATATGAACATAAATTATAATAGTGATATACTATATTTGTTAAAAATTTAATGATATATGATTTTTCCAAAAAATATATTTTAATGTTCGGAGGGTAATATGGATAAGATAGGTAGTGGGGGATTTGGTAATGTATTTAAAAAAGATGGTAAAGCTATTAAATATTTGAGCCACATGGTAAGACCAAGAGAAGGGATAGAACATCGATTCTATAGAGAATACGAAATTACAAAATCTTTATCTCATGTACCTGGTGTAATAAATGTATTTGAATACGGAGAAGACAGTACTGGTCTTTATTATACTATGGAATTATGTGACAAAAATCTCAAGGATTTAATTGAAAATAATTATACTTCACTAAGTAAAGAGAAGAAAGATGAATACATTCTAAGCATAGTTACTACAATGAAAGAAGTACATGATTTAGATATTTTACATCGTGATCTCTGCCCAAATAATATATTAATCAAAGAAGAATCAATAGTTATTTCAGATTTTGGCTTGGGAAAAAATTTAAGTGAAGATTACTCAAGGAAAACAATAAATACTACGTCATTCGGACATTATGGATATACTGCTCCAGAGCAACTAAATAGTCTAAAGGAGGCAACAAAGCAGTCCGATGTATATAGTTTAGGAAAAATAATTAATTATATAATGACCGGTGACTATGACAATGATAATCATAAGTTTTCGATTATATCTAAAGCCGCAACTGCTCAAAGTGAAAAAGTTAGGTATGTTGATGCAAATGAACTATTATCTGCAATTGAATCTATTTTACAGAAGCTAAAAAATACAGAATTTGAGAGTAAGTGTTTAAAAGATATAGAGAATAACATCTATAATGATGATATAAAAGTATATTTTTTAAATATGGGAGCGATCGAGACTTACAATAATTTTTCGATTCCTAACTATAGAAATATCTTGCTAACATTTTTGAAGCGTGAGCCTACACATGCAAAAGAATTATTGGAAAAATTGCAGACCAGTATGTCTAATTGTCGAAGTTTTGAAGCCTATGATAATTACTCCTATATTATGTATACTTTGTTAATGGAGGAAGAATCAGAACATAATATTGACACACTTTTTTTAGCTGGAGAAATACTAAAATATATAGCAGTAGACGTACGCCGATTCAATGCACAAGATAAAATTAGAACACTCCTTGACAAAGAACACGTACATCCAAAAATTAAAGAAATGTTAGATGACAAGTAAAAAAATGTGAAATATATAAATAATAATGTAACCAGTCAAAAGAGACACAAGTAGTTGTGTCTCTTTTGATATGTTTAGTTCAAACACTTTTAATTGGACACCAGAGTATACCCTGGTGGTATATTTGCCGATTGAAATATACAAACCGTTTTTTGCGACCAGATAAGTTGAGCAAATTAGATATAAAAAAATAGAATGTGTATGATGGAATTGTTAAAAAGAGTGTTCAGAAAATGACGATTTTCTGGACACTCTTTTTAGATACCATAATTAATAAGTATTACT